>ENA-OUNI01000193-OUNI01000193.1-human-gut-metagenome-genome-assembly--contig:-NODE-193-length-27295-cov-5.427083_pt1 | contig 27295 bp, 33 predicted proteins | sample MGYA00242499_ERZ504580 | MGnify/ENA primary metagenome ERZ504580 (study PRJEB26092, sample SAMD00036315) | human gut metagenome | host: Homo sapiens | study: EMG produced TPA metagenomics assembly of... | reverse complement strand
CCGTCGCCTTGCGTCAGGTCTTTCACTTCGGTGAAAGGCTTGAAGATGTTTTCGCGTTGCTCCTCGGGGATACCGCAACCGGTGTCGCTGATGATGACTGGTGGGTGTGCGCACCACGTTTCTTGAAGTCCAGCCATATTTTTCCTCCAGCAGGGGTGTAATCGGCGGCGTTTTCCAACAAATGCAGCAAGACGCGTTCCAGTTGCTCAGGGTTGATTTTCACATTCAATTTGGGGGCATTCACGGTCAGGGTGACATCTTCTTGTGTCATTCCTTTGATTTTGTCCATGATGCCTTCACAGAAAGTGGAGATATTCTTCTCCTGCACTTCGTAGGGTTCGGACAAGGTGGTTTCCAATTCGGACAGTTCCTGGATATGGTTGGAGAATGCATGCAGGGCTTTTACGCCCGGCAGTGAGGCGTCGAGCGTGTCCAGTGTCGGTTCCATTTGGGTGGAAATGTTCTGGATAAATTTGGTTTTCAGCTCATTGTGCTCATTAGCAATGCTGATGGCCTTCTTCTGTTTACGGGTGAGGATGATGAAACGCAGCAATACGATGGCGCTGAATACCAGTGCGGCGGCAAGGATGGCGGCGAGTATGCAAAGCCCGATGATGATGTACTGCTTGGCGCTTAGGGAATCATCTTTCTCCTGGATAGTGGCCAGGCTTTCATCGTATTTCTTCTTCAGGGCGTTCAGTTCCTCTTGGGCGGTAAGCGCCTTTACGGAGTCGGTCCATAGGATGTACTTGTCGTATGTGCGTGCCACCAGTCCGGCATTGTTTGCCTTGCGGGCAATGCTGATGAGAGTCTTGTAGCATTCGTCTACTTTGGCGTAGTTCTTCTGTTCCTTATATTGCCCTATCAGGCGGTTGGTAGCCGCATCACCTTGTGTGTTCATACCGAAGGTGTAGTAATAGTTGGCCTGCGTATAAAGCAGGTCGTTGCTCAGAGAGTCGTTGTGAGAGGCTTTGGCGGTCTCTTCCAGTTTGGTCAGCTGTTCCTTGGCACGTGCGGGATTTTTCAGGTTGATGTACATCTGCAGGCGTTCCTTGTTGATGCGGAAACGTAGGTTGGGCATGGCCTTGCCCGTTTTCTGTTCGCCGGTTGCCACCACTTGCTCGGCACCGCGCAGCAGTTCAAAAGCTTCTTTATAGTAATTCTCCCGATGGTAGAGGCGCTGGCATTGACGCCGCATTCCACTGCCTGGGCATACTTGTCTTGCGTGGCAAAGGCATTGTAGGCTTGCAGGAATAGATAGCGGGCTTTGATATATTCTTTTTTCGTAAGATTTTCTTGTGCTTGTTTCATCAATTCGTCTGCACGGTTTTGCGCATGGAGTTGAGTAAAGATGCAGAAAGTCGCTAAGAGAAGTATCGAAATAATTTTTTTCATGTGTACGTTTGTTTTATTTGCTCACAAAGTTAGAATAAAAACTTAGTATTTGAAGCTACTGCCTCCTAAAAATTCTCTCAATAAGGATGTCGGTGGAATTTCTTTGTCCTGCACGGGGGTGAAATATTTGATGAATTTCAGCAACCGGTAGGCTTCTGCGTATTCCGGACAGTTCCGTGGAACACTGGTAAGGATGGGCTCTGCGTGGCAGCGGAGCACGGCGAATTCGAACAAGAGGGCAGAGTTGAACATAACGTCGGCATTTTCCTGATAGGGGAATATCCATTTGTCCTCGCCGGCACGTACACTGGGCCAGCGTGAAATGGTCTCTTGTGCCGAGTAGCGCGGTAGTTGAAGTCGCGGATGATGCGGCGCAGCAGGCGGTTGTCCGTGGTGGGAATCCAGTTGTGGTCGTCCAGCGAGATGGTGGTCAGGGCAGATACATAAATCTTGTATTTGCTGGCGGCGGGAATCTGTGGTGTCAGTTCAGGGTTCAGGGCATGGATTCCTTCCAGGATGAGGATGGTATGCTCGTCGATGCGCAGCTTGTCTCCCTTGTACTCTTTCTTCCCGAGGTTGAAGTTGAAGCGGGGCAGCTCCACTTCTTCGCCCCGGAGCAATGCTTGTAATTGGGTGTTGAAGAGCTCAAGGTCGAGGGCATAGAGCGATTCGTAATCGTAATTGCCGTTCTCATCGCGCGGGGTGTCTTCACGGTCTACGAAGTAGTTGTCCAGCGAGATGGGGTAAGGACGCAGGCCGTTGGTCATCAGCTGCACGCTGAGGCGTTTGCTGAAAGTGGTTTTTCCGGAAGACGAGGGGCCGGAGATGAGCACGAGCTTCACCCGGTTTCCGTTTTCGCCGCGGTGGTAGATGTCATCGGCAATCTGGGCTATCTTTTTTTCCTGCAGGGCTTCGGCCACGTTGATGAGGTCGGTGGCATGGCCTTCCTCGCAAGCCATGTTGAAGTCGCCTACGTTGCCCAGTCCCATAATGTAATTCCAGCGCAGGTGTTCCTTGAATACGTCGAGCATTTTCTCTTGTTTCACCACTTCTTCCAGGACATCGGGGTTTGCCCGGTTGGGGATGCGTAGCAGCAGGCCGTCGTAATACTTCACGATATCGAACAGCCAGATGTATCCGGTACTGGGCAACAGGTTGCCGTAGTAGTAGTCTACGGTGTCGCCCAGTGTGTAGTAATAGGTATATAGCGAGCCGGAAGTTTCCAGCAGCTTCACTTTGTCGTTCATGCCCCGTTCGTTGAAGATGCGTACAGCCTCGGTGGTGTGGCATTCTACACGGTGGTAGGGGATGTTCTCGGCAATGATTTCCTGCATCCGCTTCTTGATGGCTGCCACATCTTCCAGCTCTATGGGGCGGCCGATGCGCAGGTTGCAGAAGTAACCTTTGGATACCGGATGCTCTACGAACAGTTTTCCTTCCGGAAACAGCTCGCTGACAGCTTTGTAAAGAATGAAGCAGAGGGAACGGACATAGGTGCGCATACCTGAGGAGTCGCGTATGTCGAGAAATTCTACATCCTTATTGTTGTATACACGGAAATTCAGCCCTTCGGAACGGTTGTTGACCTTTGCACTAACTACCTGATAGGGGAAATTTAGATTAAAACCGTAATAAATATCCAAAAGTGAGCTCCCTATAGGGAATTCTTTAGAAATATTATTATTTTTGCAACAAATTTGTAACATGTGTTTCATGATGTCTCGTTTTTAGTGGGTTGACACGTTAAATATAGGACATTATAACACGTGAAGGAATGAAACACCTTAAATAATTAAAGATGGAATATTCTTTTTATGATTTTTTAAAGCTACTCGGCTCATTGGCACTGTTTCTTTACGGAATGAAGATTATGAGTGAGGGGCTTCAAAAATTTGCCGGTGACAGACTGCGGAAAATATTGACCGCAATGACAACCAACAGAGTGACCGGTGTGTTGACGGGCGTGCTGATTACAGCACTTGTACAATCTTCCTCTGCAACCACGGTGATGGTTGTAAGTTTTGTCAATGCGGGGTTGTTAACGCTTTCACAGTCCATAGGTGTCATAATGGGTGCTAATATCGGTACGACTGTTACGGCATGGATTATTTCAGCTTTAGGTTTCAAGGTGGACATTGCCGCCTTTGCTCTTCCTCTTCTTGCTTTCGGCATTCCTCTCCTCTTCTCTCAAAAAGTAACCGCAAGTCTGTCGGTGAATTTATTTTCGGTTTCTCATTCTTGTTCATGGGGCTTTCCTATTTGAAAAACAATGCTCCTGACTTGAGCCAAAATCCTGATATGCTGTCATTTGTGCAGGACTATACCGACATGGGCTTTATCTCCATACTTCTTTTTGTGGGTATCGGTACGGTGTTGACCATGATTGTGCAGGCATCTGCGGCAACTATGGCCATTACGCTTATTATGTGCGCCAACGGCTGGATTAGTTTCGAATTGGGGGCAGCACTGGTTTTGGGAGAGAATATCGGTACAACCATCACGGCAAACCTTGCGGCGCTGACCGGTAATACGCAGGCAAGGCGGGCTGCTTTGGCCCACTTGGTGTTCAATGTGTTTGGTGTGATATGGGTGTTGTGTCTTTTCACCCCCTTTACCGAGGCTGTGTCATGGTTCGTAGAGAACGTGATGGGTACTAAAGATCCGGCTGTGGCCGTATCCTTCAAGCTTTCGGCATTCCATACTTGCTTCAATATCTGCAACGTGCTGATATTGATATGGTTCGTGAAGTTTATCGAACGTACGGTCTGTGCCATTATTCCAATGAAGGAGCAGGACGAGGAATATCGCTTGCGTTTTATCTCGGGCGGTATGCTTTCTACGGCAGAGCTGTCCATCCTGCAGGCAAGCAAGGAAATACATCTTTTTGCCGAACGTACCCGCCGTATGTTCGGAATGGTGCAGGACTTGCTGCATACGGAGAAGGATGATGATTTCAACAAAGTGTTCAGCCGTGTGGAGAAGTACGAGAATATCAGTGACAGCATGGAGCTGGAGATTGCCAATTATCTGAATCAAGTGTCCGAAGGGCGCCTGAGTTCGGAAAGTAAGTTGCAAATACGTGCCATGCTGCGTGAAGTGACGGAGATAGAGAGCATCGGCGACAGCTGCTATAACCTGGCACGTACCATCAACCGCAAGCGCCAGACCAATCAGGATTTCACCGAGAAGCAGTACGAGCATATCCATTTCATGATGAAGCTGACGGATGATGCCTTGGAGCAGATGATTGTCGTGGTGGAACATCCGGAGCATGCAGGCGCGGATGTGAACAAGTCCTTTAATTTGGAGAACGAAATCAATAATTACCGCAATCAGCTGAAGAACCAGAATATCTTGGATGTGAACAACAAAGAATATGATTACCAGATGGGTGTTTACTATATGGACATCATTGCGGAATGTGAAAAGCTGGGCGACTATGTGGTGAATGTAGTGGAAGCCAGCAGCGATATAAAAGAAAAGAAAGCGTCTTAGGACGCTTTCTCAAATTCTTCTTTGCCTACTCCACACAAGGGGCAAACCCAATCTTCGGGAAGGTCTTCGAAAGATGTTCCCGGTTCTATTCCATTTTCAGGGTCGCCCAATTCAGGGTCATAGACATAATCGCATACAGTGCAAATGTACTTTTCCATAAATTTCTTTTTTAGGTTTATTCTCCTATAATAACGTTTAAAAGCCCTTTTTGTTCTATTGTTGAACAAAAATAGTTTATTTTTGTTCTCTATTAAAACAACATTTTATGAAAATGACCGACAAGCTGTTCAGGGCGATTATGCGGAATCTGCACGCCTATGTACTGCTGATAAACCGCGACTTCACTGTATTCTACACCAATTACTACGATATTACCGGAGCTGTAAAGCCTGCCGAAACTGGACGGGTGGGAGATATTCTGCGCTGTAACAATGCCTTGTCGGCAGCAGGAGGTTGCGGCACTCACGATTTGTGTGAGCACTGCCCCGTGCGGAATGCCATAGAGAATGCCTTTGTGGTGCAAAAGAACTTCACGGATTTGGCAGCTATTCTGAATCTTAGGGATAGCGAAGGCAGAACTACGGAATGCAATGCTTATGTTTCCGGCGAGTATATGGAGATTGAGGACCGCGACTGCATGGTGATTACCGTGCATGACATTACCCGGCTGAAACAAGTGGAAGCTGAATTGAAACTGGCACGTGAGAAGGCAGAGAATGCGACCGCTCCAAATCGGTGTTCCTGGCGAATATGAGCATGAAATCCGTACCCCGCTGAACGCAATTGTCGGATTCTCGGAATTGCTGGCCTCTGCATCGACAGACGAAGAGAAGACACAGTTCCTGGAAATTGTGCAAAGTAACAATGAAATGCTGCAACAGCTGATTGCTGATATTCTGGACCTCTCGAAGATAGAAGCCGGAACATTGGAATTTGTGTTCTCGGATGTGGACATCAACCAGATGATGTCCGATTTGGAACAACAGTTCCGTATGCGGGTGGCTGAGCTGGGTAGTGGAGTGCAGATTGTCCGGGAGGCTTCTGAGAAGGAATATACCATGCATACAGACAGAAACCGGCTTGCACAAGTGGTATCCAATTTTATGACGAATGCCCTGAAGTTCACCCAGGAAGGCAGTATTACCCTCGGATTCAGACTCTATGAGGAAGGTCTCTATTTCTACGTAAAAGACACGGGAACCGGTATTCCCCAGGAAAAGTTGCCACATGTTTTTGAACGTTTCGTCAAGCTGAAGCAGGAAAAGAACGGTACCGGACTGGGACTCTCCATTTGCCAGACCATTGTCCGCAAATTGGGGGGCGAAATAGGCGTGGAATCGGAAGAAGGGGCAGGTTCGACTTTCTGGTTCACATTGCCGTGGGAGCCTGCAACCAGACCGAAACTGGTGAGGGAAAAAGAGAATCAATGACAGTCAATTAATCACTAATCATTATATAGGTATTGTTTTCCCGGATTATTATTGTATTTTTGCGTTCCAAAATTAAACCTAAAGACTTGCATGACTGCAATAAAGGATGATTATTATCATGTCGGACTGACCGACGAACAAGTGCGGAAGAGCCGCGACGAACATGGAGTAAATTTATTGACGCCTCCTAAACGGCCTTCCTTATGGAAATTGTATCTGGAGAAGTTTGAGGACCCCGTAGTAAGGGTATTGCTGGTTGCCGCTCTGTTTTCTTTGATTATTTCCATTGTAGAGAATGAATATGCCGAGACTATCGGCATTATAGTAGCCATTCTGCTGGCTACCGGTATCGGTTTCTTCTTTGAGTATGATGCCGGAAAGAAGTTTGACCTGCTGAATGCAGTGAACGAAGAAACTTTGGTGAAAGTAATTCGTAACGGACATGTGCAGGAGATTCCCCGTAAAGATGTAGTGGTGGGTGATATAGTGGTGCTGGAAACCGGTGAAGAGGTTCCGGCGGACGGTGAATTGCTGGAAGCCATTTCCCTGCAAGTGAACGAATCGAACCTGACCGGTGAGCCGGTAGTGGCGAAAACTACCGTGGAAGCCGACTTTGACGAAGAGGCTACGTATGCTTCCAACCGCATTTTGCGCGGTACAACGGTGGTGGACGGACATGGCACCATGCGTGTGGAGGCTGTGGGCGATGCTACGGAAATCGGTAAAGTGGCACGTCAAAGTACCGAACAGAATACGGAACCTACTCCGCTGAATATCCAGCTGACCAAATTGGCCAACCTGATTGGAAAGATTGGCTTTTCCGTGGCGGGTCTGGCTTTTCTCATTTTCTTTGTAAAGGATGTGGTACTGGTCTATGATTTTTCTTCATTCCACACCTTCCGTGATTGGCTGCCGGCCTTGCAGGCTACTTTGCAATACTTTATGATGGCAGTTACCCTGATTGTGGTGGCTGTGCCCGAAGGCTTGCCGATGAGCGTGACACTCAGTCTGGCGTTGAATATGCGCCGCATGCTCTCCACCAACAACCTGGTGCGCAAGATGCATGCATGCGAGACGATGGGAGCCATTACAGTGATTTGTACCGACAAGACCGGTACATTGACCCAAAATCTGATGCAGGTGCATGAACCCAATTTCTATGGTTTGAAGAATAACGGGCAGCTGGGGAATGATGACCTCAGCAAGCTGGTAATGGAAGGTATCAGTGCTAACTCCACTGCTTTCCTGGAAGAAGAGGTGACTGGCGAGAAGCCGAAAGGTGGGTAACCCCACGGAGGTGGCACTGCTGCTTTGGCTGAACAGCCAAGGATGCGACTATCTGGCGCTGCGTGAGAAAGCTACGGTTATCGACCAGCTGACTTTCTCTACGGAAAGGAAATTCATGGCTACCCTGGTGCAATCCCCCTGATTGGGAAGAAGGTGCTGTATGTGAAGGGAGCTCCCGAGATTGTTTTGGGTAAATGCAAGGATGTCATGTTGGACGGCAAGCGTGTGGATGCGGTGGAATACCGTTCTACAGTGGAGGCTCAGTTGCTCAACTACCAGAATATGGCTATGCGTACACTTGGCTTTGCATTCAAGATTGTGGATGATGCGGAAGCGTCTGATTGTGTGTCATTGGTTGCTGAAAATGACTTGTCGTTCCTCGGTGTGGTTGCCATCAGTGACCCTATCCGTCCGGATGTGCCTGCGGCCGTTGCCAAATGCCAGTCGGCAGGTATCGGAGTGAAGATTGTGACGGGAGATACACCGGGTACGGCTACCGAGATAGCACGCCAGATTGGTCTGTGGAAACCGGAGGATACGGAAAAGAACCGCATTACGGGAGCTGCATTTGCCGAATTGACGGATGAGGAGGCATTGGACCGTGTGATGGACTTGAAGATAATGTCGCGTGCACGCCCCACAGACAAACAGCGTCTGGTGCAACTGTTGCAGCAGAAAGGTGCGGTAGTGGCTGTGACGGGTGACGGCACGAATGATGCTCCTGCGTTGAACCATGCGCAAGTGGGACTTTCGATGGGTACCGGGACTTCCGTTGCCAAGGAGGCCAGCGACATCACGTTGCTGGATGACTCCTTCAACAGTATAGGTACGGCCGTGATGTGGGGACGTTCTCTATATAAGAATATACAGCGTTTCATTGTTTTTCAACTGACTATCAATTTTGTGGCTTTGTTTATCGTTCTCCTGGGTTCACTGGTGGGTACGACGCTTCCTTTGACCGTCACGCAGATGTTGTGGGTGAACCTGATTATGGATACGTTTGCGGCCCTGGCCTTGGCGTCCATTCCACCCAGTGAGAGCGTGATGAAGGAAAAGCCGCGTAAGAGTACGGATTTCATTATAACCAAGTCCATGAGGTATTACATTTTGGGAATGGGTTTTGCCTTTCTGGTATTGCTTATGGGAATGCTCTTCTGGTTTAACAGTGAAGAGGGGGGGATGACTACCTATCGGTTGACTGTGTTCTTCACGTTCTTTGTTATGCTTCAGTTCTGGAACTTGTTCAATGCACGTGTGTTCGGCACTTCGGACTCGGCGTTCAAGGGCATTTCTAAATCTTATGGCATGGAGCTGATTATACTTGCCATTTTGGGCGGACAGATACTGATTGTACAGTTTGGTGGAGCTGTATTCCGCACAGTGCCGCTCGATTTTATGACTTGGATGACGATTGTCGTTTCTACTTCGTTTGTTTTGTGGATAGGTGAACTGGTTCGCCTTATCCGACGTTTAACACAGAAATAGTGATGAAAAGAAGAGGAATCAAGAACCTTATTATTGATTTTGGCGGAGTTCTGATTGATTTGGACCGCCAGCGCTGTTTAGAGAATTTCAGAAAGCTGGGATTGCCGGACGTGGAAGTCATGTTGGACCTCTATCACCAGCAGGATTTCTTCCAGAAATATGAAAAAGGGTTGATTACCAGTGCGGAGTTCCGGGAAGTGATTCGTGGAAAGATAGGGAAACCGGTGACTGATGCCCAGATAGATGACGCCTGGAACAGTTTCCTAGTGAGTATTCCTACTTTTAAATTGGATTTACTGTTGGAACTGCGCAAAAAATATGTGGTCTATCTGCTGAGCAACACCAATGAAATCCATTGGCAATGGTCGTGTCTGCACGCGTTTCGCTACAAGGCTTTCCGTGCGGAGGACTTTTTTGAGCATATCTATCTCTCTTATGAGATGAAGATGGCAAAACCGGATGCCGATATATTTCAGAAAGTACTGGATGAGACCGGTATTCTTCCCAACGAGACTCTTTTCATTGACGATTCTGAGGCCAATTGCCGGACAGCGGAGGCGTTGGGTATTTCTACCTATACGCCAAAGGCCCACGAGGATTGGAGACATGCAGTTGTTTTGTGAAACATCGGACATTGGTTCCCGTCCAAGTGTAGCCACTATCGGTTTCTTTGACGGAGTACATCGGGACACCGCTACCTGATAGAGCAAGTGTGTGCGGTAGCTGCCGGGCGTGGGCTTGCTTCGTCGGTCGTGACTTTTCCGGTACATCCGCGTAAAGTGATGCAGGCCGATTATCATCCGAAGTTATTGACCACTTGTGATGAGAAAGTTTCCCTGCTTGCCAAGACTGGGTGGATTATTGCATGATGCTTGATTTTACTCCTGAAATAGCCCGGCTTTCGGCACGGGAATTCATGTCCATACTGAAGGATCGCTATCAGATACAAGCTTTGGTAGTGGGGTACGACCATCGTTTCGGGCATAACCGCAGCGAGGGTTTTGAAGACTATGTGCACTATGGTCGCGAATTGGGTATGGAGGTGCTTCTTGCGCGCGCGTATTCTTATAGTAAGGAGACATCGGTAACGGAGGTTACTGTCAGCTCCTCGGCTATTCGCGGTCTGTTGCTGGAGGGAAACGTTTCGGAAGCTGCCGAGTATCTGGGATATGATTTCTTTTTGGACGGTACGGTTGTCGGCGGCTATCAGGTGGGGCGTAAGATAGGTTTTCCTACGGCTAATCTCCGTGTTTCCGATTCTGACAAGCTGATTCCCTGCGATGGTGTGTATGCCGTCCGTGTCTGTGTTGAAGGCAAGGAGTACGGCGGTATGCTAAGCATTGGCTACCGACCTACGTTGGAGAACGGCCCCGATCGCAGTATTGAGGTCCATATATTCCGGTTTGATGCTGACATTTATCAGCAGCCGATGCGTCTTTCCTTTGTGCGCCGCACCCGTCCTGAACTGAAATTCGACAGTATAGAAGAACTTATTGCCCAGCTTCACCGTGACGAGGTGGAGATTAAATCCATTCTTTCTTTATAAACATAAGGCGATAAGGTCATTTATCTCCTTGCAGTTCTATGTATTTTCCCGTTTGAAATGTTTGTTTTCTGTGTATTTATCGTAAAACGTGTTTTTTTATTGTTTTTCGATAAATATTTTCTGTTTTTCTTTGTCATATCAAAAAAAGGTCTTTTATTTGCATATCGAGAAACGATAAATGATTATCGAAAAACAAAATTAAAGAACTAATAAAACAATAACGGTATGAAAACTTTAGTAATGACAACAATCTTTGTAGTGACAGTAGTGATAAATGCTTTTGGTGGTAATATCCAGGAAAACTTTGCCTATAATGAAGTGATGAACGGAAATCAGGTGGAGTCCCAGATTGTATATAAAGTAGAGAACGGTAAGTTTCTGCAGAACCATTTGAAATACAATTTCATCTATGATGCCCAAGGGCGTACGATACAGAAGGAAGCGTTGAAATGGAACGAGATTGAGCAGGCGTTTGAACGCTTCTATTGCTTGAACTACAATTATACAGAAGCCGGTACGGATGTGGAATATGCCTTGTGGGACAACAAGACGCATGCCTACTCCGATGTGAAAGAAAAAGCAGTTTATCTGCAGGCGGGAGATGACATCAACTACTTGAGTTACAAATGGAGTAAGAAGGACAACGACTGGAATCTGTTGGTGGAACATGCCACTGCAGAGGAAGACGTATTGCTCCTGGCAGTGAAATAAATGAAGAACAAATATAGAAATGAGGGAGGGGCTTAGGGTTATGAGAAGAGCATTTATGAGTATTACACTATTGGTATTGTCACTTTCTACAGTGATGGTGCTGCTGATGGGACTTGTTGCCACAGCTTGACGGATTGACAGAGAAAATGTGTATCTTTGCGAACTTTTAGACGAATAGAACAATGAAAACGGCAATAAAACTAGTATTGATTTACTTTTTGATGCAGCTTATAGGAGCACTGTTTGCAGGACCTTTCTGTCTGCTGTATACGTATTTCGCTTATGGAACTTTCGACATGGACAAGGCTGGTCAGATTGCTGTGGCGCCTACCATGCTGCTGGGCTTTGTTTTCATGGGACTGTACTTGTGGCGCAAGAATTACCTGACGGGAGACAAGCATCTGTATTCTCCGGTGTCAGTCCCTTATCTGGCATGGAGCTTGCTTGCCGGAATGACTTCCATATGTATAATAGGTCTTCTGATGTCCGAACTTACTTTTTTGCCCAATTTGTTGGACCAGACATTTGATATACTGCAATCCGGTTGGCTGGGTATTCTCTGTATTTCTGTTTTGGGACCCGTACTGGAAGAACTGCTTTTCCGTGGTGCCATTACCAAGGAGCTGCTTCGCAGATATAGCCCGGCAAAGGCTATCTTGTTTTCCGGTTGATATTCGGTATCTTTCATCTGAATCCGGTTCAGATAATAGGTGCTTGCCTCATCGGTTTCTTGCTTGCCTGGCTTTATTATAAGACACGGAGTCTTATGGCATGTATTCTGATACATATCATGAATAACGGCTTGTCTGTCTATCTGAGCCTGAAACATCCTGAAATGGAGGATGTGACACATCTGCTGAGTAACCCGTATGTACTGGTTTGGGCAGTGGTTTTCATATTGTTGCTTCTACTCTCCTTGAAACAACTGAATAAATATAATATATCTGATACTAATACAACAACAACTGAATTATGAAAAGAAGATTGAACATTCTCTGCCTGGTGGTAATGCTTGTACTGAGTTACTCGGTATTGGAGCAGGGGTACTATATCTTTCTGGGAGCCAAGATGGGGGCGCAGACCGGACTGGAGCTGGGAAAGAAAGGGAGTGACATTGCTGCCTACAAGGAACTGATGAACCTGAAGGTTGTCAACCTGATACCTTCTTCCATGGAGTCGTTTGATTTCTTCAGGGATTCCGTCTACAATGAGAAAAGCAGGAGTTATGTGCCTGCAGCCTACTCTTCGTTGATGGTCAGCGTAGATTCTCATGATTCTGTCGGGAAAGTGGTGGCAAAGTATTTGCTGATATATCTGCATTTGGGCTTTTCCCTTTGGGCGGTAGTATTGTTTATCCGCTTGATAATCTCTATCAACAAGTCCGACATCTTCAACTGGCGGAATGTACGTCGCTGCGTCGATTGGGAATGGCACTGGTTGTCAGCTTCTGCTGTACCTTTGCGTCATCATATCTTGATTTATAGTATCGATACCGTATTCTCGCTGCATGGTTACGAGCTGAGCCTCTCAGAATTGGTGAGCACTACCACGCTGGTACTTGGGCTTTGTTCGCTGATTGTAGGTGAAGTGTTTGCCATTGGATTGAAAATGAAGGAAGAGCAGGACTTGACGATTTAATGAAAGGAGATACAATAATGAAAAAGATTCAGATATTGGCAATATTAGTTATTGTAGCATTAGTATTTACTGGTTTGAAAGGTGGAATTGAAGGTGCGGTTGATGGCTGGAATCAAGCAGGAGACAGTCGGGAGTTTGACTTCTCTACTGTAAATGTTGCAGTGAAGGCTGATGAGACTTTGATAGCAGATTCTCTTTTTAATAGTGTGGCAAAGCGGAATATTCCGTATTGTATTGAAACCCTGGAGACACAAGTGGAAGAGTCCGTTTGGGGTGTTGTATTGAATATTCTGATGTTTCCTGTGGCATTTGCCGGCTTGTATGGTTTTTTCTGTTTGATAAAGATGGTTATGGCTGTAACCCGTCGGGAAGTGTTTATTCGTGATAATGTATTTCGTATGCGTGTTTTTATTTATACAATCATTCTTATGGGAATACTTCTTGAACTGAAACAGTATTGTCAATATTGTGATGTCGTTTCTCAGATTCATTTGGCCGGTTATGAAATAGAGTCTTATTGGCTTAAATATCCTTGGTTTTATTTTTTGATATTAGCTCTTTTCACCGAGATATTCGCCATCGGCGTGAAGATAAAGGAAGAGCAGGATTTAACGGTTTAATGTGGGGGGAGGATTATGAAAAAGATAAGTATATTGGGTATCCTGGCTATATTGGTCATTGTTGCAGAGTTTGCCTATGCAATGATAGCGGGCTGGGTGGATATGAAGAATAGTTTTCTTGAGGGTTACAATAGTGTAAATGTGCATTCGGGAACTCCACAGCCGGAGTATTCCGGTTTATTTGATAAGGTATATGTGGATGTAAGACCTTTGGAAACGACAGCAGTCGATTCCTTGACGAATCGTTTTGCCGATAAGTCAGTACCTTATCAGGTAAAGAGAATAGGCACTGTGATTGTCCCCACTGTCTGGAGTTCCATAGTGAACTTCTTTGCCATGTTTGCCATCATTCCTTTCTTTGTAGGAATCTATTGCCTGATACGTTTGCTGGTATCCATCTCAAAGCGGGAAGTGTTTACTTCGGATAATGTAGCCCGGTTGCGTTTCTTTACTTATTCGTTTGCTGCATTGTACGGCTTGATGACTTTGCACGATTGGCTGAATCATCTTGAAGCAGTGAAGCAAGTGGCTCTGCTGGGCTACGAAGTGGTTGCATCGCATGATACGGATTTCACATCCCTGGTTATTATAATTCTTTTCACCGAGATATTTGCCGCCGGGGTGAAGATAAAGGAAGAACAGGACTTAACTATTTAGGTGTGAGTGGGAAAAGAATAATTGATAAATAGAACACAATTATATGATTATAGTAAACCTTGACATAATGATGGCCGAAGAAAGATATCTTTGCGAACTGGCGGAGAAGATTGATATTACGCCTGCCAATCTCTCTATTCTCAAAACCGGAAAGGCTAAGGCCATCCGTTTCTCTACACTGGAAGCAATCTGTAAGGAACTTGATTGCAGCCGGGGGATATACTGGAGTTTAAGGAGGGATAAATAGGGAGAAGAAGGCGCAAGTAGAGGTTGAAATGCTTACCGCCTTAAGAAACTCCGTTTACGTACTACAGTAAACACCTTTACATACTACGGTAAACGCCTTTACATACTATGGTAAACGTCGTTACTTCATAATGTAAAAGCGTTACATTCTGGAGTAACGGCTTTTACATTATAGGGTAAACATCCGGTAAATATAATCTGCTGATTATTAGTTTATATATTGTCGGTCGTAACCTTTAGATGCCTTTCGCTTTGAAGGCCAGCGCATACATTCGCATCTGCTTTACCATAGACAGCAGTCCGTTGCTACGGGTGGGCGACAAGTGTTCCTTCAGTCCTATTTTATCAATGAAATAGAGGTCGGCGTTCAGTATCTCATCCGGTGTGTGCCCGGAGAGTACTTTGATAAGCAGTGAAATGATTCCTTTCACAATCAGTGCGTCGCTTTCGGCCTGGAAAATAATTTTTCCGTCCACTTCGTCTGCCTGCAGCCATACGCGGCTCTGGCAACCTTCAATCAGGTTTTGTTCCGTCTTGTATTTTTCGTCGAGCGGTTCCTGCTCGTTTCCTAAATCAATAAGAAGTTGGTACCGGTCCATCCAATCGTCGAAATCATTGAATTCGGCAATTACTTCATCTTGTACTTCGTTGATACTTATCATGGGATTTACTATTTTACTATTTTACTATTTACGATTTACTATTTGATGGTCTATTTCTCATTGTAGATGACTTCCAGCAAGGTCTGTCCCACTGCGTTGAGAGTGCCCTTGTCGATGATGTCCATGGTGTCGTCTATCGTGTGCCAGAAGTCACCGAAGCCGGTGTCGCAGTTCGGGTCATAGTTGATGATGTCTACGCAGGGAATCTGCCGCAGGTGTATACATACATATGGTCGTCTGTCACTTCGGTGCCTTTTTCTTTGGGGAAGAAGTTGCCGAAGCCCAGGCGGTGGGCTGTGTTCCATATCTTGTTCACGTACTTACCGGCGGTTCTTTGAGAGAACTGTTCCTTGTAGAAGGTGGCGTTCTTTCCACCCACCATGTCGAGCAGGATGCCGTAGCGGGCATTATAGCCGTCTACATGGGGTACTCGTCCCCAATATTGCGAGCCCAGGCACCAAGTGTCGTTCTTGTATGCACCTTGATAGAAGTAGGGGATGCCATAGTCTTCGGCGTCAAAGAAGATGATGTCGATGCCTATGGCTGGAGCCTGCTGCTGTAGTTGGCGGGCCACTTCGAGCAATACGCCCACACCGCTGGCTCCATCGTTCACACCCAGGATGGGGCTGTGATGCTTCGTCTTGTCGGCATCCTGGTCGGCATAAGGACGGCTGTCCCAATGGGCACAGAGCAGTACACGCCTTTTGCTTTCCGGATTATAGGCACCGATAACATTGCGCGCTTTCAGGATGGTGTTGTCGTAAGCCACCAGGTCGGCATGCTGGTTGTATACTTTGGCGCCGAATTCTTCCAGCTTCTTGGCAAGGAATTCTCCGCAGGCTTTGTGGGCGGCGGTGTTGGGCACGCGCGGACCAAAATCCGCTTGGGTCTGTATGTATTGATATGCACTGTCTGCACTGAACTGAGGCACTTGGACAGTCGCTTTGGTCGCATCGCCCTCACTGTCATTATCGGCTGCAGACTTGCTGCTGTTGTTGCTGCATGCCACTATCGCTACAATCAGCAACAGCAGCAACGGATGAATGTATAATTCCGTTTCATTCTCTTTCTGTATTAAAACTTAGTTTCACTTCTTTCTTTCCAACTTTCAGTGTTACCGCAGCGCCGTTTATCAGCGGTACATTCATGCTGACATGTCCGACGGGAAAATCGAAACATATCGGGTAATCGTATTCCTTCACCAAATCGGCCAATGCGCCATATAGGTCTTTTCCCAGGGACTTGTTCTCCTCGTATTCGGTGAATTGTCCGATGATGAGGCCGGAAAGCTTGTCGAGGACACCTCCCAGTTTGAGATTGTACATCATGCGTTCCACCGCATGCGGGCGTTCTCCCACATCTTCGATGAAGAGGATGGTGCCTTCGGCGGGAATATCGTAAGGAGTACCACGCAGCCCGTAGAACACAGACAAATTGCCGCCGCGCAACACGCCTTTTCCCTCTCCCTTATGATTTAGTTTGTGCCCCGGGCAGACATAACTGAATGCTTCGGTTCCTCCCAATGCCTGCCCGAATAGTATATCCTTCAGTGCTTGTGTGCAGAAGTCGTCTTCCGGTTCTACTGTGAGATGGCGCGCATGGGGGCGTGCAACGACGCGAAGCCATTCTGCTGGAACAGATTATGGAGGGCGGTGATGTCACTGAATCCGATGAGCCATTTGGGATGCTGCCTGAACTTGGTAAAATCCAGTTTGCCTATCAGATGCACGGCTCCGTAACCGCCCCGACTACAGAATATGACTTTGGCTTCTTCATCGTCCATGGCTTCCTGCAGGTCCTCGAGCGTTGCCGGATATTTCCTGCATACGTTCCGTTGGAACTCCCCGCGTGCTTTGCGAATACGACTTCCAGCCCCCAGGACTTCAAACGTTTGTAGGCGCTTTCAGGAAAGATTTGTCAATCTTGCTGGAAGGGGAGAGAACAATGACACGGTCACCTTCCTGCAGATACGGAGGGAAAATAAGACTACCCATATATATTATCAATCTATTTTGGGCAAAAGTACACAATTCACCACAGATATCACAGATTAACACGGATTTTTAACAGAAGAGAGGGAGGTTATATATGATATATAATCAACAGAGTAATTCAAATTCTGTTCAAATCCGTGTCAATCTGTGTAATCTGTGGTGAACATATCAAAATGATATTAAACATATAAAATTTCAACGGGGCAAATGCTGTATTTCTCGACATTTTTTTAGATATTTGCTAAAAATCTAACGTTATGGAACCGATACGGAACTTTGCCCAGTTAACAGCCCACCTGAAAACCTTGAATAAGAGGAAACGTATTGCGGTAGTCTGTGCCAATGACCCTAATACAGAATATGCCATATCCCGTGCCTTGGAGGAGGGGATTGCGGAATTTCTGATGATTGGCGATTCTGCCATATTGGAAAAATATCCCACTTTGAAGAAATATCCTCAATATGTCAGTACCTTGCATATAGAAGATTCCGATGAGGCTGCACGTGAGGCGGTGCGTATCGTACGCGAGGGTGGAGCGGACATCCTGATGAAAGGCATCATCAATACCGACAATTTGCTACGTGCCATTCTGGACAAGGAACATGGTTTGTTGCCTAAAGGAAAGATTCTGACCCATCTGGCCGTGATGCAGATACCTACTTACGATAAACTGCTCTTTTTCTCCGATGCTGCGGTCATTCCCCGCCCGACACTGCAACAGCGCATTGAAATGATTTGGTATGCCATCCATACTTGCCGCCATTTCGGGATAGAGCAGCCACGCATCGCGCTGATTCATTGCACGGAGAAGGTTAGCGCCAAATTCCCCCATTCATTGGACTATGTGAATATTGTAGAACTGGCGGAAGCCGGAGAGTTCGGCAATGTCATCATCGACGGCCCGCTGGATGTGAAGACCTCTTGTGAGAAGACGAGCGGTAACATCAAAGGCATTGTATCACCGATTGACGGGGAGGCGGATGTGTTGATATTCCCAAACATCGAATCGGGCAATGCTTTTTATAAGGCTGTATCTCTGTTTTCTCATGCCGATATGGCCGGGTTGCTGCAAGGACCCTCATGTCCGGTGGTATTACCGTCGCGTAGCATTCCGGTTTGTCCAAATATTACAGCATTGCCATGGCTTGCCTGACCAGCGGGGTGAAAGAACCTTGATTGTAATTAGTAATTTGTAGTTCGTAATTTGTAAATCGTAATCAATGAAAATACTGGCAGTAAATCCCGGTTCCACCTCGACAAAAATTGCTGTCTATGAGGATGAAACTCCCCGTCTGGTACTCAACATCCGGCATTCGGTGGAGGAGCTTTCCCAATTTCCCCGCATCATCGACCAGTTCGAATTCCGCAAGCACTTGGTGCTGGAAGCGCTGGAGCCAATGACATTCCCTTTAAGTTCGATGCCATCGTCGGCCGTGGGGGATTGTTGAAACCCATTCCTGGCGGTGTGTATGCCGTGAACGATGCCATGTTGGACGATATGCTCCACGCCATGCGTACCCACGCCTGCAACTTAGGTTGTCTGATAGCCCACGAACTTGCCGCCATGCTGCCCGGCTGCCCCTCTTTCATAGCCGATCCCGCGTGGTGGACGAACTGGACGATGTGGCACGCATCACCGGTTCGCCTCTGATGCCCAGCATCACCATCTGGCACGCCTTGAACCAGCGAGCCATCGCCCGGCGCTATGCTGCCGAGCGTAGTGCCTGCAGCCCGAAGCTCCCGTGCATTACGAAGACCTCAATCTGATTGTCTGTCACTTGGGTGGAGGCGTTTCCGTAGGAGTCCACCGCCACGGCCGTGCGGTGGACGTGCCCAATGCCCTCGACGGTTTCGGTCCTTTTTCGCCCGAACGTGCAGGTACCCTGCCGCCGGGCAACTGATAGACCTTTGTCACTCGGGGCGTTACACTACCGAAGAACTGAAGAAACGTATTTCCGGCAAGGCGGGACTTGCCGCCCATTTGGGTACTACCGACATTCCCGCCATAGAGAGGCGCATCGCTGAGGGAGACACCCATGCCGCTTTGGTGCTTGATGCCATGATTTACCGCATTGCCAAGGAGATAGGCGGTGCTGCTGTTGTGCTTTATGGCAAGGTGGACGCCATTCTGCTTACGGGAGGTATGGCACATTCCGAGTACATCACTTCGCGGTTGCAGGAGCGCGTGTCTTTCCTTGCTCCCGTCCACGTCTATCCCGGAGAAGACGAATTGGAAGCATTGGTAATGAATGCGCTGGGAGCTTTGCGTGGAGAGCTTCCGGTGCAGGTTTACCGATAATAATCATATCGCTTTTGTTCTTCATGAAAGTGTCATAACTCACCACAGATTACACAGATTCACACAGATAAATATGTCAGATATCAATAAACTAAAAAAATCTGCGTGAATCTGTGTAATCTGTGGTGAGTTATGACATATATGGAATCCCGGTTTACTTACCGTAATCGTCGTACATCATCAACAGATGTGAGGAGCTCCAGCTGAAATGGGGAGCTTTCAGGCGTTCGCCGGTATGGGTTCCGTAGTTCTCGTGGATGGGAGCACCCTCTTTCAGCCCACTCAGGCGGTCGAAGACTTGCAGCGTATATTCATCTGCCAGCCGGTTGTAGCCGTAGTTGCGCAGTCCGCGGATGGCAAAGTAGGTTTGGTCCAGCCAGATGGGGCCACGCCAGTAGCCGCGCGGATTGTATTTGGGATTGTCGGCGGCAATGGTCGGGAAGGGGATATACGTGGAGAACTTTGCCGTATCTTGAAGCATGGGCAGCATGCTGTCCACTTGCGCTTGTGTGGCAATCCGGGTCCACAACGGAGTGTAGGCTTCGCAGCCCGGCTCTTCGATGAATGAACCGTCCTTCAGGCGGCGATCGCAGAAGAAGTTGATGTTCTTGTCAAAGAAATAGTCGGCTACCTGGCTACTGTAGTCCGGTGCGTCGAAAGGTATCTTCAGCAGGCTGGAGAATTTCTTCAGCAGTTTGCATTCCAGTGCCAGATAAGCGTTCAAGTCCACACTCTCCTGATCCATACTCCAGGCATCCTCGTAGCCTTCGTTTTTCAGCATCACGGCGCCGTCAAAACGGATGGCGTTGTCCATGCCGCTTTCCCAGGCGGCAGCTTCCAGTGTTCCGTCGGTAGCACCGTACTCGCACATGCCATTGCGGTTGTGGTCGCGCTTCTCGTACCACCATCTATAATAGGAGAGCAGTTGCGGATACATCTCGGCAACGAAGGCGGTGTCACCCGTATGGGTAAATATTTCATCGACAGCCCAGCATACCAAGGGAGGCTTGCTGTCACGGGCATTGTTCTCGGAGGGGTCGGTGTAGATACAGTCGATAATCATGCCGTCCGGTTGCTGGTAGTCGAACATGGCTCGGATGTTGTTCTTGGCCAGTTCGGGGTCGAATTTGGCGGTTCCGGCACTGAAGCGCCAGCTATCCCATGCCCAAAAGCCGACGAAATAGCCTACGGCATGGCTCGGGATGATACCTTCGTGAAGCAATCCACCGCGGTGTGTCCGCCAATTGGAGATGAGCGTGGTGACGGCTTTCACGGCGATACGGTCATATTCGGGCTTCATGTCCTTGCGCAGTATCTTGGTGAGGTAACCTTCCCAACGTTCGGCATTGGCTTGCAGGGCGGGGGCGGGATTGTTGAGCAGGCTCGGCAGGTTTTGCAGGTTGGCAGTCATCTCTTTTTCGGAAGTGAAGAAAGAGATGGCTACGTTGACAGGGTAGCGCGGAGAGCGGACGAGGGCTGTATAGTTATTGTCGGTCTTGGCCAGCTCTACATTAGGAGTGAAGGTCACGGTTACGGTTTCGCCACTGGGATGACGGGCGATGACGGAGTTCTGTTCTACGCTGACGGTGATGTCTTTGCCCCATTGGCTACCGGAGAGCAGCAGGTCTTCAGCCGTGTCGGCTTCGATGCGCAGCAAGGCGGTCGAGGCACTTGTGAAGTTGAGCCGTTGCGTGATGCTCCCGTGGGTGGAATGTGCCGACATATAGAGCTCGCCGGGGTAATAGCAAGTGGAATCCGGAACAAAAATCTCTTGTGTATCTTTGGCAAAGCTTACGACGGCGGCTGACTGTGCCATCCACTGGCGGCGGAACATATCGAGGCTGAAGGGGCCGCAGAAGCCGTTGACCCATTGTTGCCGTTCGGGCAGCGTGAAGCCCATCCACGAGCCGGCGTCGGTGAACCAACCATAGCAGCGGTGCAGGGTGTCGGGAGTGTAGGAGATGTCCAGTATGTCGGCGAAGGCATACCGTTTCTCCGTAGTGCTTTTCATGCCGGGGGTGCAGGCTGCGATCCTGCGGCCAACAATGTGAAGCAGAGTATGCGTATAAATTTGTATTTCATATGAATGAGGTATTTAACGGTTATTTGTGCGCTTGTTCCGCTGCATCATCCTCCGGTGCGAGAGGGGCGAGCGTGAAGCTGTATTTCCATTCGTGCGGAGTGATGGTGTACTCGGGATGAACTTGTGCTCCCCAGGTATTGTCACCGCCTACGCCCATCTGCTTGTGGTCGATGTTGAGCCATATCATATCTTTCTTCTGGATGCTTCCACCGTGGCGGCGCTCCATCTGTGAGGGACGGTATTCAATGTCCTCCATCGGGAAGTTCCAGGCGCTTACGCTCAACGGTTCCTCGCCCACTACCAGCATACCTTCACCGGCAGCATTGCGCAGGGCCACCCAGCGTACGTCACAATGATTGGCCGTCTCTTGGGCACGTACATACGGATGGAATTGTTCCCACACCGTGGCGTTGTAGAGGCCTATCAATGCTCCCGTCTTGCGGTCGGCGTACGTCTCTTGCGGACCACGGCCCAACCAGGTCATCATTCATATTCGGCAGGGAGTATCATGCGCATGCCCAGACGAGGCATCTCGCTCAATGGCTTCTTGCCGGGGGTGAAGTGCATGGTTACCTGAACCTTGCCGTCGGGAGTGATTGTGTAGAGAGTCTGCAAATCAGCATCTTGTTCTTCCATGCGGTAGGTCGCAGTGACAGTAGCCGTTTGTCCGGCTTCTGCAACTTCGATGTTCTGCAGTTTGGCATCGCGTCCGGCGTTTCTCCAGGTGCCGCAGCGTATCAGGTGCCCATTTGGAATATCATTATCGGTCAACGGGCGCCAGAAGTTGGGTTGTAGCCCTTCTTTAATCAGATTCTTTCCGGTGTAGTTCAACTCTGTCATTTCACCGTTTCGGGTAGAGAAAGCTACCTGGAAGTTGTTGCCTTTCACGGTCAGTGTTTCGTTGTTGTGGTCTACGGTCAGCGTTCCTTCCACCGGCTGAACGGTTTTGGCTGACGGGACGGAAGGCAGTTCCATTGTTCGATGGCAACCTCGTGTCCTTTCGGTACTAATGGCGCTTCGTGCTTGGTGAATGCACGAAGTGTGAGGAAATACTCCTTGCCGTCGGCAGGCAGCGCTTTCAGTGGCAATTCTATGTTGGCAGAGTTTTTGGGAGCAATCTTGGGGAAATCCATCTCACCGTTCTGAACGGTCTTGCCGTCGCATTCCACTGCCCAGCGGAGGTATATCCTTCCAATCCGATGAAATCGTGCCAGTTGGTGACCTTTATCTTGTTCGGGGTGAAGGCAAGCGGTTCGAAGTGGATGTATTGCAATACCTTCTTCACTTCGTAGATGTGCGGGTGCGGGGTGCGGTCGGCAGCAATCAAGCCGTTGGCACAGAAGTTGGAGTCGTTGACGACGCCTACAAATCCCATGTCGCCGCCAAAAGCCCAGATGTTACGCTGGTTCTCGTCCTTGATGGCAAACGTCTGGTCCACCCAGTCCCAAATGAAACCGCCTTGCAGCTGGTCGTACTTGTAAATCAAGTCCCAGTAGTCCTGGAAGTTACCTACACTGTTACCCATGGCATGGGCATATTCGCAGAGAATCATGGGGCGGGCATCACGCTGGTTCACGTGTTGGCGCAACCTCCAGATGCGTGCGTACATGGGGCAATAGATGTCGCTCTTGGAGTTGTAGCCACCCCCTTCATATTGTACGGGACGGGTGGGGTCTATCTTCTTGGTATAGTCATACAGAGTTTCGAAGTGCTTGCCGTAGCCCGACTCGTTGCCCATGGACCAAGTCACGATGGCAGAGTAGTTGCGGTCGCGTGCAATCATACGGCTCATCCGCTGCATGAAAGGCACCTCCCAGTCGGGATAGTTGGCAAGGGTCTCATCCTTGTGGAACATCATGCCATGGCTCTCGATGTTGGCTTCGTCTACCATATAAAGTCCGAATTCTGTGCAAAGCTCGTACCACGCATAGTTGTTCGGGTAGTGGCAGTTGCGTACACCGTTCAGGTTGAACTGCTTCATCAGCTGGATGTCGTGTATCATGGACCCACGGTGATGGTACGTCCCTTGTGCGGGTCGTGCTCGTGACGGTTCACCCCCTTGAAGAGGACGGCCTGGCCGTTAATCATCTGCATGCCGTTCATCATTTCCACGGTACGGAAGCCAAAAAGGTGCGTAAAGGATTCCTGCGGTTTCCCTTGTGCATCAAAGGTGCTGACTACCAGCGTGTAGGTGTTCGGTGTTTCGGCATTCCAGGCTCGTGCATTCGTGAACACTTGCTGCTGGGTAAACAAAGTGTCTGTGGCAGAGGTTATGGACTTTTTCCGGTCATAGATAACCTTGTCCTTGTCCATTACCTTGACTTCCACCGTTTCTCCGGCTTTAGGCCGATGGAGGAATACGTCCAGCTTTAGTTCGCCATCCTTGTAGTTGTTTATCAGTTCCGCTGTCATCCGGAAGTCCTTGACGCGGCTCTGGGGGCGGGCGTAGAGATAAACACTCCGTTCGATGCCGCTGTATTTCCAGTAGTCCTGGCCTTCCAGGTAGGAACCGTCGCTATAACGGAATACTTTTACAGCCAGTTTATTGTTGCCCTTCTTCAGCAGGTGGGTGATGTTGAAGTGCGACGGTAGGCGGCTGTCTTCTGCATATCCTGCCAATTCGCCGTTTACCCATACATAGTAGGCAGACTCCACCCCTTCGAAATTAAGGAAGATGTCCATGCCTTCCCAGCTAGCCGGGACGGTGAACTCGCGGATATAAGCACCTACGGGATTGTAGTCGGTAGGCACGTAGGGCGGATTGGGGGGGAACGGATAACGGGTATCTGTATAGATAGGTGCATCGAAGCCTTGCAGTTCCCAGCTTCCCGGAACTTCAATTTTACTCCACTTGCGGGTACTGAATCCGGGCTTGTGAAAGTCTTTGGGGCAGAGGTCATTGTTCTTTGAAAAAAGAATTTCCAGGTGCCGTCCAGAGTGATACGGCGTTCCGTTGCAGGATTAACGTCGAACCGTACGTCGGCGGGCAAGGCACGTTGTTTCAATGCGTTGGCTTCATTCGTAAACGGGGTGAAGTGGGCGTGCATCGGTTCTCTGTTCATTTCGTTGACTTGCGGGTTCTGCCACGCTCGTTGTCGGCCAGGGCACCGGTGCAAAGCAGCGAAGAAAGGAGAAAGGTATAAAGTTTGGTTTTCATTATTAATAGGATTTAGTGATATAAAATGGCTCTTGTCAGAGACCGGTGTCTGTCAAAAGAGGGTAAAAGCCCTATATCGAGCAGAACAATGTCACCAGGAACGGAACGCTGAAATCGACCACAAACCCGTGGAAGATGGAAACTACGACAAACTGCTGTCCGGCTGTCCGTGTGATGATGGGCAGTGTGGTGTCCATCGTCGTGGCTCCTCCGGCAGAGATGGGGGCAAGGTTTCCGAACCATCGTACCAGCAACGGGGCGGCCAGCAGTGTCAGAATCTCCCGGCTGATATTGGCAAGCAGGGCGATGGTGCCCAGCTCGGCTCCCTTGTATTCGGTAATGAAGATGCTGGAGAGCGAGTAATAGCCGAATCCCGAGCCTACGGCCAGACAGTCCGTTATAGAACGGTGTGTCAGAATCAGACTGACGGCTGCCGAACCTGCCAGTGTTCCCAGTATCGTCATGATGGGCAGGAATACCAGCCGCGGATTGAGTGAACGGAAGTTCTTCAGGGTCTGCGGGTCGTTGCCTACGCTCAACCCTACACTGAACATCAGCGCGCAAAGCGCGTAGTAGCTGATATTGGTTTCTGCAATATCAAAAGGCAGCAGATGGCACACACCACAAATCGTACCCAATACAAAAAAGCCCACAATGATAAGACTTCCTTTCATGCCCTGCCTCCTTTCCTTTTATACAAGGCTCTCCAGAGTGCCCAAGCAGCGATAACACTTCCCAAGGTCCCTCCCAGGGTGAGTATCACAGCTTCAAGACCTATGGTATGGAGCCCCTTGATGATTTGCTCGTTGCTTCCGACCTCGATGCCGAGGATAAACAGCAGCAGCCAGATGAGCAGGGTGATGATTTGGTGGATTTTCTTTAAGTCCCGTTTCCGTAAGAGATAGCCCAACAGCATTCCCGTGAGCATTAGTCCGATGATTGTAAACATATCTATGTCGTTTTTTAGTGGCAAAGATAGTATGGTCTATTTTTGCAGGTGCAAAGATAAAGCTTTCAAAGTAAACGAGGCGGCATTGCCGGGGCGAATGCCGCCTCGATATACTATTTGGAGAAAAGGATTATTCGTTTATTTCATTGTTGGTCTGAATCTCCATCAGAGGAATGGGCAGGAAGGAGTGGGTAGATGCACTGAATCCGGTTCTGCCGTCAGCCTTCATGGCTTCGTCCAGTTTGCCCCAACGACGGAGGTCGTAGAAGCGTGAGTTTTCCAGTGTGAATTCCACCAGACGTTCATGCTCAATTTGCGCTTTAACAGCAGCTTGGTCACTTCCGGTCATGGCAGGCAGCTTGCCGTGCACGCTACGTACTTCGTTAATCAATGGAATGGCTTTTTCTGGATGACCTTGTTCATTGTAGACTTCAGCCTTCATCAGCAATACATTGGCATAACGCATCAGTGGCATGTTGGTACCTACGTAGTTTTGTGCGTAGTCGCTCCAAGTTGAAGGCATGTATTTACGGTAATTATATCGGGTGGCGGAATTCTCATCATAGATGTCATCGTAATTGTACCCCAGGATGTGCCCGCCTTCGTAGTAATACGGATCATCAAACATCATGGAACCATAGGCACGGGCATCGTACATGTTACCTTCGGCAATGCGTCCTTCTTTCAGAAATTCGTTGTACATCATGTCGCTGACACGGATTTCGTCCCAACCGGACATGCTGCCCGGAGCCACCCAGAAGTGGAGTACGTGCTTGTGGAAAGTACCGTCGGCCGTACTGTTGGTAAACTGAAGTTCCAGAATGGACTCTTTGCAATTTTTGTTGGTTCCGTCGAACATGCTTCCGTAGTCGGACTCCAGTTCGTAGCCGGTCACTTTGTTGAAAGCGGCTTCTGCCAGCCCAGGTATTCGGCCTTTTTGTCACTTTCTTCATAAGCACGGGTCAAGTAAGCCCATCCCAGGTAAGAGTAGGCTGCTCCTTTGGTTACACGTCCCGCTTCGGAAGAAGGGCGGTCTTGTGGCAGCATGCTGCCTGCTTTGTCCAGTTCAGTACAGATAAAGTCCCATGCTTCCGTTCTGGTAGACAATGCTTTGTGAGTCTGGGATTCTCCGGTCAGATATTCATTGCGGATAATGATTTTCTCCCAGCTCATAATCAGTTTGAAATGATAGTAGGCACGCAGGAACAGAGCTTCGCCCGTAAGATGGTTCTCGTCATCGGCACTCATCTTCTCACCGCTGGTCTGTACTTTGTCAATACCGTATAATACGTTGTTGGCGTAGTTGATGCCATTGTAATTGTTCATCCAGTATTCTTTGATGCTGGAGTTCTCATTGTTGTAGGTGAATCCGTACAATGCAGCCCATTCCGGATAGTTGTTGACGTCCTGGCCTTTTACCATCTCATCGCTACGGAAGGTTTCCACAACAAACTTGACTTCTGCAACCGTGTAAGAGCCGGTGCGGTTATCCAGCTGGCCATATACCGCTGATAGACCTGCCTCTACATCGGCTTTATCTCTCCAGTATTTGTCTGTAGAAAAGTCGGGAGACTCTGTCGTCAGGAATCATCGCATCCTACCAGTAAGGCGGCGCATAAGAAAGAGGCTATATATATAAT
>ENA-OUNI01000192-OUNI01000192.1-human-gut-metagenome-genome-assembly--contig:-NODE-192-length-27329-cov-11.328689_pt1 | contig 27329 bp, 31 predicted proteins | sample MGYA00242499_ERZ504580 | MGnify/ENA primary metagenome ERZ504580 (study PRJEB26092, sample SAMD00036315) | human gut metagenome | host: Homo sapiens | study: EMG produced TPA metagenomics assembly of... | reverse complement strand
ACCGGCACCGCCCTCGCGCGTCTCGCGGCCGTGGCGCGATGGACGCTGGCCGTCGCGGCCTGCCTGTGGATCGCCTTGTGCGTGGCGGTGGGGCCGCTCTACTGGGCAGACTCCTCGATCGCGGATTTCGGCGCGTTGAACTGGTTGTTTGCCGTTGTCGGATTCCTTGTACCATTCGCCGCCGTGGTCGCGATGACTCGCTGGGCGAACGGCATACCGGTGTTCGGCTGGTCCAGCGGCAAGAACGGCCTGCATCCACGGCGCCTGATTCCGGCGGGCGCACGTCGCGCGGCCGCGCGGCTCCTGGCATCCGCTCCCGGCTCGTGGGTCAGCCGGACCGGACGGTTCCTCGCCCGGGTATGCGTACGTGCCACCGACCGGTGGTGGAAAATCGCGCTGATCCTGTTCATCGGCTGGCTTTGGGTGCCGACGACGCTGCTGTCCGCGTTCGGCGCCGACATCCGCTCTCAGGCTCGCGAGTTCAGCTGGGCCTGGAACCAATGGACCGGCCTGGATCAGCCGTATATCGGATTCTTCTCATTCGTGCCGATGGACATCTATCCGACCGCGCACTACATATGGCCGTCGAATCCGACGTACCTGACCGATCAGCACAACATCGTGCTGACGGTACTGTATGGTGCCGTGCTGTCGGTCTCCCGGTATTTCACCGATTCCAACGACGTCGGATTCGTGGTGCTGTCATCCGCGCAGTTCCTGTTCGCCGCGTTCTGCTGCGCCGCCACCGCCAACCGGTTCCTCAACCTGCCGTGGCTGCCGCGCCGCGCCGGCATTGACTTCACGCATCCCGAACGCGGGCCGATGGCACTGGTCATGCTTGATTTCGCGCATCCGGAGCGCGGGTACGCCTCCCCCGGCTTCGCGGCGCGGGCATGTGCCGGGAACGGACGCCTGCCCGAAGGCGCCTCGATGGTTCTCGCGTCTGGTGATTATCCTGTTCTTCCTATGCTGTCCGCTCGCGGTGTTCTCGACGATCTCGCTGACGAAATCGCCTCTGTTCGCGTTCTCGTTCGTGTGGGCGTTCGGCGTGTGGTACGAGCTGTTCCGTACGTGGCGAGGCAAGGGCGACAAGGTGGTCAGGCTGCGCCGCCGCAGCTTTATCGCATTGATCCTGGCCTGCGTGGTGATGCTGGCGAGCGCGAAGTACGCTTGGTACATCATCGTGCTGCAGCTGATTCTTGCGCTGCTTTCCGACCATCGCCGCTGGAAGGCGTACGTCGTCGCGTTGCTGCTGCCGGTCATCGTGCTGCATGGCGCGTCGTGATGCTGACCCGCACCGGTGCGATCGTCAGCGGCGATCCGATCGAAAGCACGCGTCCAGCTGCAGCAGATCGCCCGCATCGCCAAGCGCAATCCGGGCAGCATACCGCAGTCCGCCAGGGAGGAGATCGCGCCGATCTTCAATCTCGATCAGATGGCCGACGCCTACCAGCCGCAGGATGCCGACCCGGTGAAGTCGTCCGGCATCCAGTCGAAGAAGGTGAGCTACCGCTGGCGGTCGGTCACGCAGGAGGACATGGCCCGGTTCAACAGCGCCTGGTGGCAGATCGTCAAGGCCGATCCCGTCACCGCCATCGACGCGCTGCTGGCGAAGTGCTTCGGCTATTTCAACCCGATGGATCAGCCGTACGTGTCGATGGATTACTACGTGAACAGCGATTATGTGACAGACCAGACCACGTGGATCAAATACTGGTGCAGCGAGTGGCGGCAGTCCATCGCCGAGGGCGCAAAGCAGTTCGGTGAGATTCCGGTGCTGGGATGGGTGGCTCACGGCAACCTGTATGTGATGATGACGCTGCTGATCGGCGCGGCCGAAGTGGTGCTTCGCCGGTGGCGCACACTGGTCATGCATCTGCCGCTGCTGCTGCTCATGGGCGTGATGATCACCGCGCCCGCGAACAATTTCGAGCGGCATATGCTGCCGGTGGCGTTCGTGTTCGGATTCGTGGTGCTCACGTTCTGGCGGGAGTCGCAGCGGGCGCGGCGCAACGCGGACATCCGGTGACGACTGGTGACGCTTGCAGACGGTTCGGCTATGCTGGACGGTATGACCGATTTCGACACGGAGCATGGTTCCGTTGACTTTCTTGACCTGCTGAGCAGTGGTTCCGCTCAGGATGACGCCGATTCCCGCCTGGAATCGGTGGCGTTCGCGTGTCTGGTCAATGGGTTGGCGGATGAGCGTGCCGCGGCGATTCTGGGGATTCTTGATTTTTCGGATGATTTTCTGTGCTTTGCCATCGGTGGCAAGCCGTTGCACACGATGGCGGGCACAAGGGCCGCGATCCGCAGGACCGTGCATGATCTGGGCGGCGGGCCGTGCGTGACGGGGACGACGAACGGTCTGTGCGTGGCGCTGATCATGCGCGTGCGGCGGCGACGCCCGATGTGACGTGTACCAATACGCTGTCGGCGTTCTCGACGAAGGCGCCGGTGTGCCTGGGACCTTTGCGCCGCGGTGTCGAGGGTGCCTGCCGCACGGTGCAGGCGGTCCGTTCGGCGATTGCGGCGGCTCCCGCATTGCCGCAGGTTCCGCGCCCGATGCGTGCCGATGACGTGCTGCCTGAGCGGGCGCTGCTGGGGGATCAGGATGCCGTGGACGAGCTGGTGAATACGGTATATGCCAGTCTGCAGACGGCGGGACCGGACGATCCTACTTTGGAGACCGTGTCCACGTTCCTGCGCAACGGCGGCTCGTTGGAGACCACGGCCAAGGAATTGAGCGTACACCCGAACACGGTGCGGTACCGTTTGAAGCGGGCCGCCGAAACCACTGGCTGGGACGCCGCCGACGCGCGCGAAGCCTACGTGTTACGCACCGCCATCGCCCTGGGCCGCATGCATACCGCCTGAGCGCACCGCGACTGAGGAGCAACGCCGGCAACGCGCCACCACACAACACACCCCTGAACACGCCGCGATGCGCGCGGTACCAAGACGCACCGAAGGAAGCGGTACAAAGGTACCGCAACTGAGACGCAACGCAGGTAACGCGCCATCGCGGTGTGTTCAGGCGTGTTCAGAAGAGGCGAAGGGAATCATCTTCCTACCCTTCATCTCGTCATAATCGAGGATGAGGCATTCGAAACCGCGGTCCTGGGCGAGGACGCGGGCCTGAGGGGTGATGGTCTGGGCGGCGAAGATGCCGTGGACGGGGGCGAGGAGGGGGTCGCGGTTGAGGAGCTCGCAGTAGCGGGTGAGCTGCTCGACGCCGTCGATGCCGCCGTGGCGTTTGATCTCGATGGCGACGTGCTCGCGTCGGCGTTGAGGGCCATGATGTCGACGGGGCCGATTGCGGTGGGGTATTCGCGGCGGATGAGCTTGGAGCCGGGGCCGATGCGGTCGATCTGTTCGGAGAGATAACGCTGGAGGTGGTCTTCGACGCCGTCCTTGATGAGCCTGGATCGATGCCGAGGTCATAGGTGGTGTCGGAGTAGACGTGGTACAGGGAGACTTCCAAGACGTCGCTGGTCTTGTCGGCGCAGACGCGAAGGATATGCTCGGGGGCAGGCCCGTCCGCGGCCTCAACAGAGTCCGGGGTGACGTCCTTCAAAGTGCAGGGCGCAGCCATCCAGTTGAGCGGCTTGTATGAGCCGAGTTCGGAGAAGATCAGCAGACTGTTGTCGGCCTTTATGAGCAGAACGCGCTTCGCGGGAGGAAGCGACGCACTGAGGCGACCGGAATATTCAGCAGAGCAATCAGCAACAATAACGCGCACGTCACACCAGTGTACAGTACGCGCGGAAGGGAGGGAGCGCCTCTCGGACCAGTAACAGGCACGAACCGTACGGCCGCGCCGACAGCGCGAGCGTATCGAACGCCAAAATACGGGTTGAAATAGCCGCTTTGAGCAATTCCACGTGTGAAATCGCCGTTTTTGGATCCTGAAACGGCGATTTCACACGGGGAATTGCGGATTTCGGCGATTTCAACCCGTATTTTGGTGGGAATGGCGGAGTGCGCCGGGCATTGACGTGGGGGGGGGGAATAACACCGAGTAGATAACGCAAAAAGGGCGCCGCCTGCGGGATGCAGACGACGCCCAGTGCGAGCGCAACGGCACAGCCGCTGCCGTGCCGAAGAGCTCGCTATTCGATACCGGGTCCTTCAGTGCGGACCACGTCACGGCCGCGTTCGACGGCAACCGTGAGCTTGTTGAAATCGAAGGAGATGAATCCGTCACTGACCTCGAACGCATGGCGCTCACCTGCGGGATCCACGACCGAAACCGTGCCTCCCTTGATCACCGTGAGCACCGGCTCGTGGTCGGCCAGAATACCCATCTCGCCTTCGGAGGCGGGGATGGTGACGGACTTCGCCGTGCCGTGCCACACCGGGTGATCGGCGGCGACGATGTTGACCTGCATCAGGGCCTTTGACGATTCAGCCATCACTCACCAAGTTCCTTCTGCAGGTCGTGCCACTTCTTTTCGAGGTCATCGATACCGCCGATGCCGGAGAACGCCTGCTCCGGGACGTCGTCGTAAACGCCGTCGCAGATGCGGGTGAAGGCCTCGATGGTCTCGTCGGCTGGCACGTAGGAGCCCGGACGACCGGTGAATTTCTCGGCCACGTAGAAGTTCTGGCCGAGGAACTGCTCGATGCGGCGGGCGCGGTTGACGGTGGTCTTGTCCTCTTCCGAAAGCTCGTCGATACCAATCAGGGCGATGATGTCCTGCAGCTCCTTGTTACGCTGCAGAATGGCCTTGACGCGGTTGGCGCAGTCGTAGTGGGCCTGGCCGACGTAACGCGGATCAAGGATTCGCGAGGTGGAGCTCAGCGGGTCGACGGCCGGGTAGATGCCCTTGGATGCGATGTCACGAGAAAGCTCGGTGGTCGCGTCCAGGTGGGCGAAAGTCGTCGCCGGGGCCGGGTCGGTGTAATCGTCGGCGGGCACGTAGATGGCCTGCAGCGAGGTGATGGAGTGGCCTCGGGTCGAGGTGATGCGCTCCTGGAGGGAGCCCATCTCGTCGGCCAGGTTCGGCTGGTAACCCACGGCGGAGGGCATGCGGCCCAGCAGCGTGGAGACCTCGGAGCCGGCCTGCGTGAAGCGGAAGATGTTGTCGATGAACAACAGCACGTCCTGGTTCTGCACGTCGCGGAAGTACTCGGCCATGGTCAGTGCGGTCAGCGGGACGCGCAGACGGGTGCCCGGCTGCTCATCCATCTGGCCGAAGACCAGTGCGGTCTTCTCCAGAACGCCGGCCTCGCCCATCTCGCCGATGAGGTCGTTGCCCTCACGGGTACGCTCGCCGACGCCGGCGAACACGGACACGCCGCCGTGGTTCTGGGCGACGCGCTGGATCATCTCCTGGATCAGCACGGTCTTGCCGACGCCTGCACCACCGAACAGACCGATCTTGCCGCCCTGCACGTACGGGGTCAGCAGATCGATGACCTTGATGCCGGTTTCGAACATCTGGGTCTTGGACTCCAGCTGGTCGAATGCCGGCGGCTTGCGGTGGATGGGCCAGCGTTCGGTGACCTTGATGGTCTCGTCGGCCTTCTTGTTCAGCACGTGACCGGTCACGTCGAACACGTGGCCCAGGGTCACGTCGCCGACGGGCACGGAAATCGAGCTGCCTGTGTCGTGCACCGAAGCGCCGCGGACGAGGCCGTCGGTGGGCTTCAGGGCCACGGCGCGCACGGTGGAGTCGCCAAGGTGCTGCTCGACCTCAAGCGTGATCGTGTGCGCGGTCTCGCCTTCCTCGTGAGCGCCGGTGTTGGTCAGCTCGACGGTCAGGGCGTTGTAGATATCGGGCAGTGGCCCACCGGGAATTCGACGTCGATAACCGAACCCTGGATACGCGTCACACGTCCATTGATCGGCTCTGCAGCCGTCTCGGGAGCCGCTGTGGTCTGATTGTCAGCCATATGCGTTCCTACTCTTCCTTTGTGTTCAGCGCGTCGCGCTGCCGATGATTTCGGTAAGTTCCTGGGTGATGGACGCCTGACGGGAGGCGTTCATCTTACGGGTCAGCGAGTCGATCAGGTTACGCGCGTTCTCCGTCGCCGTGTGCATGGCGTTCTGCCTGCTCGCGGTCTCGGACGCGGCCGCCTCCAGCAGGCATTCGTGAATACGCGACTGGATGTACTTCGGCAGGATGGCATCCATCACCTTGTCCAGGCTGGGCTCGAAACGGTACAACGGGCGCACCTTGGAGCTGGCGGCGTTGTCGCCCTCGCTCTCGCGCGACATGCCCGGGCCGGATTCGACCTTGGCCTCGACCACTTCGACGGGAAGCATACGCAGCACGCGCACCTTCTGCACCACCATGTTGATGAACTCGGTGTAGACGATGTAGAGCTCGGAGACCCCGCCCTGGCTGGCCGGCTTCATGTAGGCGGTCATCAGTGCGTTGGAGATGGCCTCGGCGATTTCAACGCCCGGCTTGTCGGTATCCCCCTCCCACGTGTCGGCGATTGCGCGGTTGCGGTACTTGTAGTACGTCACGCCGCGCCGGCCATACACGTAGAGTTCCGGCTGCTTGCCGGCGTCGTCGAGTCGCGTGAGCAGTTCCTCGGTCTCACGGATGATCGACGAGGTGTATGCGCCGGCCATGCCACGATCCGCCGTCAAGGCGAGGACGGCAACCTTGGGGTTGTCCTCCTCCTTCTTCTTGACAATCGGATGCGTGATACGGGTGTGGGCTACCACAGCCTGAACGGCATCGAAAATCGCATCGGCGTACGGCTTCGCGTTCAGGGCCACGTCACGGGCCTTGGCGATATGCGAAGACGCGATCATCTCCTGGGCGTTGAAAATCTTCTCCAGCGATCCCGTAGAGGCGATCCTGCCCTTCAATGCGAGTTGCGATCCCATGGGCTACTTCTTTTCTCCAGCCATCGGGTGCTTGGTCGGATCGTGCGCGGGCTTGTCGGCCTTGGCGATGATCTTCTCCTGCTCCACGGGCACGGGCTTGCGCGTCGAGGACTTCTTCACGACCAGCGGCTTGCCGGCTTGGTCACGTACGTCTCGCGGAACGCTTCGACGGCCTCGTCCAAGGCGGCTTCGGTGTCAGGCGTGAAGTTCTCGGTCTCACGGATGGTCTTGAGGATGTCGGTGCTGTGCTCCAGGTAATCGAGCAGTGCGTGCTCGAACGGCAGCACGTCGCCCAGCGGCAGATCATCCATCTTGCCATGGGTGCCGGCCCACACGGAGACAACTTCCTGTTCCATCGAATACGGCGAGAACTGCGGCTGCTTGAGCAGCTCGGTCAGGTGCGAGCCACGGTTCAGCTGGTTCTTGGACGCGGCGTCCAGATCAGACGCGAACATCGCGAAGGATTCCAGCGAACGGTACTGCGCCAGCGAGATCTTCAGCGTGCCGGAGACCTTCTTCAGGGCCTTGGTCTGTGCGGCGCCACCGACTCGGGAGACCGAGATGCCGACGTCCACGGCGGGACGCTGGTTGGCGTTGAACAGATCGGACTGCAGGAAGATCTGGCCGTCGGTGATGGAGATCACGTTGGTCGGGATGTACGCGGACACGTCGTTCGCCTTGGTCTCGACGATCGGCAGGCCGGTCATGGAACCGCCGCCCAGATCGTCGGAGACCTTCGCGCAGCGTTCGAGCAGACGCGAATGCAGGTAGAAGACGTCGCCAGGGTACGCTTCACGCCCCGGCGGGCGGCGCAGCAGCAGCGAGATCGAACGGTAGGCTTCAGCCTGCTTCGACAGGTCGTCGAAGACGATGAGCACGTGCTTGCCGTGGTACATCCAGTGCTGGCCGATGGCCGAGCCGGTGTACGGCGCGATGTACTTGAAGCCTGCGGAATCGGAAGCCGGGGAGGCCACGATGGTGGTGTACTCCATGGCACCGGCCTCTTCGAGGCTCTGGCGCACGGATGCGATGGTCGAACCCTTCTGACCGATGGCCACGTAGATGCAGCGCACCTGCTTCTTCGGGTCGCCCGTCTCCCAGTTCTTCTTCTGGTTGATGATGGTGTCGATCGCGATTGCGGTCTTGCCGGTCTGGCGGTCTCCGATGATGAGCTGACGCTGGCCGCGGCCGATCGGCGTCATCGCGTCGATGGCCTTCAGGCCGGTGGACAGCGGTTCGTCGACGGGATGACGGTGCATAACGTCAGGAGCCTGGGCTTCGAGGATTCGACGCCCTTCAATGCCCTTGATTTCACCCAGACCATCGATCGGGTTGCCCAGCGGGTCCACGGTGCGGCCGAGATAGCCGTCGCCGACGGGCACGGAGAGCACTTCGCCGGTGCGTCGGACCTCCTGGCCTTCCTCGATGCCTGCGAAATCGCCGAGGATAACCACGCCGATCTCACGGGCGTCAAGATTGAACGCCAGGCCGAGCGTGCCGTCCTCGAAGGTCAGCAGCTCGTTGGCCATGCAACCAGGCAGTCCCGTCACGTGCGCAATGCCGTCGCCGGCCGTCGCGACATAGCCCACTTCCTGGGTGGGGGTGTCACTCGGCTTGTACGACTCGACGAAATCATCGAGCGCCTTGCGTATCGTGGCGGGATCAATGGTAAGTTCTGCCATGATCACTCCTTATTGTTGGAAAATTTCATGTCGGGCTCCGTCGCCGCGTGTGGCGCGGCCCGGAACCGTATCGTCAGGCTTTCGCCTTTACCGTGCGGTGCAGCTGCTGGAGCTGGGCGACCACGGTGTTGTCCGTGACCTCGTCGCCGACCTGGATGCGCATGCCGCCGAGGACCGTGGGGTCGACGACCGAGTTGATGTGCACCGGATGGTCGAGCTTCGCGGAATATACGTCGGTCAGTCGCTTGATCTGGTCGATGTTCAGCGGCGACGCGGTGGTCACGGTAATCATCGACTCGCCATATGGCGCGAGAACTTGTTGATCAGCCACTGGATGGTCTCCAGATAGCGCCGGTTGCGCGGGTTGCACGCGGCGTGTTCCGCCAGCCGGAGCGTGACCTCGTTGAACTCGGTCTTGCCCAGCACGGCGTTCAGCAGATCGATGCGCGCCTTGGCGGGTACGCTGTCGTCATTGAGCTTCGAACGCAGAACCGGCAGGTTGAGCAGCGCGGAATGCAGCTCGGCCAGTTCCACGGACACGCGCAGGGTGACGCCCGCGGCATCCGCGTAGTACATCATGGCGTCAACGCCGAAGTCTTCGACGGCGTTGGCGATGTGCGCGGCACGGCTCCATTTGCGACCGACCAGATCGCTCATGATCTCCAGGGTCATGGGATGGGCCTGGGCACCGATGAGCTCCTTGAGCACGCCGATCTTGTCGTCGACCGGACGTGACGGATCGGTGAGAGCGCGTTCGAGCTGCACGGTGTGGTCAAGCACGTTGGTGATCGTGAACAGTTCGTTGCCGATACGCCATGCGTCCTTGCCGGTCGAGCGCAGCTTGGGCGCCAACTCGTCACGCGAAACGCGATCCGAGATGCGGGATGCCTCTCCTCGCATTGGTCACCTCCCTTTCCGGAACGCCGGAATCACTTCTTGTCGTTCGTGTCCAGGTCGTCGATCATCTTGTCGATCATCGAGGACTGCACGTCGTCGCTTTCAAGCTTGGCACCGAGAATCTTGCCGGCCAGGGCCGTGGCAAGAGTACCGACTTCGCCCTTGAGGGAGACCAGCGCCTGCTGCTGCTGCGACTCGATAGAGCGCTGCGCGTTGGCGGTGATCTGGGCGGCGTCGGACTCCGCGCGGGAGCGTGCGTCGGCGATGATGTGGGAAGCTTCGGCACGGGCGTCGTCACGAATCTTGGAGGCTTCGACGCGAGCGGTGCTCAGCTGGGCCTCGTACTTGCTCTTGGCGGCGTCGGCATCCTTCTTGGACTGCTCTGCCTTGGCGATGTTGCCTTCGATCTTCGCCGCACGCTCATCGAAGATGGCGTTGAATTTCGGCATGAAGAACTTGTGGAAGAACAGCGCGACGATGACAAGGATGATCAGGGACCACACGATGTCGTAGACCTGCGGAATGAACAGCTTGAGGCCGTCACTTGCGGCTATTGTCATCATGAAGCCCTCCTTTCAATGTCGAATAAACGTGTGAATCGTCGCCTGTCGTCTCACTTAACGATCAGGGCGGCCACGAAGCCGAGCAGACCCAGCACCTCGACCAGTGCGAGGCCGATGAACATGATCATCTGGATCTTGCCGCTCACCTCGGGCTGACGGGCGGTGGACTCCATCGCCTTGCCGAACAGGATGCCCAGGCCGAGGCCGGGGCCGAGGGTCGCGAGGCCGTAGCCGATGACGGAAAGGCTGCCGGTGACCTGAGCGAGAGTAATGATGTCCATTTCTGTTTCCTTTCTAACGTAACCGTTAAAAAAACTTGGTTAATTTCTTCAGTTGTCTCGGGAATTGCAAAGTATTCGTATTGTCCGTGGTGAGTCTCACGCGGGTGCGGCTCATTCCTCCGGGTAGCTCATGCTGATGTACACCGTCGAGAGGATGGCGAACACGTAGGCCTGCAGGAAGGCGACGAACGCCTCGAACAGGGTGAGCACCAAACCGAAGACGAACCACAGCGCGCCGACGGGGATTCCGGCAAGCTTATTGGTCGCGTCGATGACCCAGTACTGCGCAAACGCCAGGCAGGATGCCACGAGCAAGTGCCCGGAGATCATGTTGGCGAACAGACGGATGGTCAGCGATGCCGGGCGGATCAGCACCAGCTCGCACAGCTGGATCGGCGCCAGCAGGATGTACACCGGCCACGGCACTCCCTTGGGGAAGCACTCGTCGCGGATGTAGCCCCACAGGCCCTTCTCGCGTGCTGCGGTGATCCAGTACTGGATGAGCACCCAGACCGCGAACACCAGCGGCATGACCACTGTGGCGGTGGCCGCCATGTTCATGCCGGGGATGATGCCGCACAGGTTGAACACGAAGATCGTGAAGAACAACGTCGAAATCATCGGCACGTAGCGCTTGCCGCGCAGCTCGCCCATGACCTGATATACGACGCTGTCACGCACGAAGTCGATGCCCATCTCGACCACGCCTTGCCAGCGGCCGGGGATGAGCTTGGCGCGCTTCGCCGTGATACCGAGCACCACGAGAAGCACCACGGTCGCCACGATGCGGATCAATATGATGCGATTGATCGCGAAGGGGGTTCCCTGGAACAGGATCTCGGGAGGAAGAAAATCATTGACCGTTGGCAGTTCGGGACCGCCGTCGGCCGCCAATAGTGCGCCCATACCGACCGCATCTACCATATCGCGCCTCCTGCTCTCATTATCAGCTGTCAGTTTAGCCCAACGGTTGAGGCGAATGTGACGTTTGGATATCGTCCGTCCAGCCGTTATCGAAGCTGCCCGGGCATAAGACCGACCAACCGGAGTTCCTGCCCAGACATTCCGCTCCGAATGACTAAGTGATTATCCTATGACCACCTTGGACAACACGCAACATGCCTTATTTTTCAAGGGCTGTACGGCGTTTCTTCTCCAAATTTGTGAGCGTTAACATATTGGTCATTGTCTCATTATTTGGACAATTTTTTAAACACCGCTCATAAGGCATGGACAAAAGAGGCGGTATTCCACCTATTGAGCACGGCGATGGCCCTCTTTTGTACGCCATGTGGACACCAAACCGTGCTAATGCAACAAATCTCGAATCTCCGCCCAATTACAGCGGGATTCCGAGGTCATCTGCGCCCTCCAGATCCGAAAGACCATCAGCGGGAGCCGACCGGGATGGTCCCAGATCCCCGTCAAACGACCGCAGCGCAGGCGAGAACCATCATTCGCCACGTATCACGCCGTAGTCGTCATGGACGAACGGTGAGAAATCGTCCTTGCGCGGGCCGGCGGGCGCGTGGCGGAAACGATCGATGCCAAGCCGGCGCTCCGCCCGCAATCCGGGCACTTCGGTGAGATCGTACGGCGTGGTCTGATACACCCAGTTCAGCCAATTGCGCCACAGCAGATTCGCGTGCGATCGCCATGCGAACAACGGCTCAAGGTGCGGATCGTCATGCGGGAAGTAGTTGTGCGGGAACGGGACGTTGCTCATCCCCTTCGCCATGTCGCGCTCGTACTCCTCCTGGAGCGTCGTCTTGCCGTACTCCCAATGGCCGAGAGCGAACACTTCGGAGAAATCGCGAGTGGCGATCAGGCCAGGCCCGGACTGCGGACCAAGTGAGCACTTGCAAGTCGGGATTCGCCGCCACGTCGGCCTCGTTCACACCCGCCAGACGGGAGTGCGGCTGCAGTGCAATCTCGTCGAAACCATTGGTCAGGAAGCAGTACTCGTCCTGCAGGTACTGCGGGAACACCCCGAATATCTTCTCCGGCAGGTCAACCTTGCGCACGCCATACCGGTAGTTGAGCGCCCCCATCGCGCCCCAGCACAGGTACATGGTGGAGAACACATGGGTGCTCGCCCAGTCGAGAATCGACTTGAACTCGTCCCAGTAATCGACCTGGTCGAACGGCAGGTGCTCGACCGGGGCTCCGGTGACGACGAAACCGTCATAGTAGTTGTCGCGGAAGGCATCCAGCGTCTCATAGAACTTGACCAGATGATCGTGACTGACATGGGTCGGTTCATGGGTGGATGTCTTCATGAAGTCGATTTCGACCTGCAGCGGCGATTTGGAGATCAGGCGCAGCAGCTGCGTCTCGGTTTCGACCTTCTTGGGCATCAGATTCAGGATCACCAATTTGAGCGGTCGCACACGCTGGCGCTCCGCCTCGGGCTTCTCCAGGGCGAAGATGCGTTCCGAGTCGAGGATGGCACGCGCGGGCAGGCCGCTTGGGATCTTGATAGGCATGTTCTTATTATGGCAATGGCCGGGATATTGATACGCCGTCAGGTTATCGCCATGAGTTATGACCGGTTATCAATCCCGGCATTTCACTCAGCGCAAAAATCCGACACGCCGATTTGACAATCTCGCATTCTCCCCTATCTTAGATAGAGCTGTTTGAAAACAGCCGGCGCGGGGTGGAGCAGCTCGGTAGCTCGCTGGGCTCATAACCCAGAGGTCCATGGTTCAAATCCATGCCCCGCTACCAGTGCCTCCGGTTTCACATCAAGGAAATCGGAGGCTTTTTCTATATCATCCATGTTCCATCGGGTGCGCCCACTGAACTTCTGGGATAGAGTCGGTGCGGCAATTCCCATAGCCTGCGCCAGATCCTTCTGAGAGGTCTGTCGAATGGCGATAAGAACCTTCATGTTGTATGTAACGCGATCCTGAAGGCTCAGCTCTTGCTTCTGCGCCTTTAACGCCGGCGAGACCATCACTGCAGTCATGTGAACTAGATTAGCAATGCATAGACTTACTTTCAAGTCTTGGATTAGGAATTTACAAACCATGATATTGTTACACATATCTTTTATCCATACATAAAAAATGATTTGTATATGACTAATACGGAGTCGAGAATCAAAACCCTGATCGTAGTACGCGGAAGGCCGCGATCTTGTCGACCGGCTCGATGCCTCCAGTGACGCTGACCGCCCCGAATCCCGGAAACGACGATGTGCGCCACATCGTGCTCGGGATGATCGACGGCAGGCATTGGACGGCGATTACAACCAAACGCGGCAAGCGCATCCGCATCATATCCGTGCGCCGATCGCGCAAGAACGAGGAGGCATACCATGAAAGCCAAAAAATGATGCCAAGGCGATCACCAGCGACCAGTTTGAGGAGATGTTCGACAACGGCGACGACATCCTCAGCTATGTCGATCTCGGCAATCCCGTAGTCGAACATCATCCTCCGCTGGAGAAGCGAATCACGCTGACGATGCCCGCATGGATGGTCAGCGAACTGGACGAGGAAGCCGCCGAGCTGGCAATCAGCCGCAACGCCGTCGTCAATACATGGATCGCCGACCGGTTGCGCACCATGCGACGTCGCGAAAACGCCCACGCCTGACCCATATACCATTGAGGCCCATGGTTCAAATCCATGCCAAATAGAAGGCTAGGAATTACAAGATTCCTAGCCTTTCTGTTCTATTGCGCCTTTCTCAAGTGCCTCAAACCATCCCCCGGTCTCGCTAGACAACCTTCGCCAGCGGCAGCGTCAGCGGCGGGATCGGCGGCGGAAGGCCAGGGCACCGATGGCGGCCGCGGCGGCTCCGGATCCGACGACGATGATGGCGACGACCCCCGCACCGGTATGAGACAGCACCGGCTTCTCGGGCTCTGGATCCGCCTTCGGCTCAGCGGGTGGATCATCAGGCGCTTCGACGGTTACGGTCTCCCCTTCGACGCCGAGCTCATGCGAAACCAGCACATCACCGTCACGCGAGCGAAGCGACGCTCTCCAATACACCAATCCCGCCTTCGGCGAGCGCACCTGCGGACTGACGATCGTCTGCTCGAACAGCGTATGGTCCACTTCGGCGCGGGCCTCGTCAAGCAGCACGCCGTTCATGCCGGGCACCGCCCCTTCCTCCACCGCCTCGTACGCCGTGAACGTCACATAGGCCCCTTCGGCACATCGCCCACAATCCGCGCCGTATCGCGGAACGGCTCATCGACCCGCACAATGTCCGGCTCCACCTGCGTGGTCAGCGCCGGCTTGCGCGGCCGTGCCACATCCCATATGCGCACGCGCTCCCACGCGTCATCGTATGCGCTGGACGCCGGCATCACCCGGTCATCGCCGTCGAAGCTCCAAACGAACACGTACCATCCGTGCGATTCGGCCACGATGTGCACCGGATCGCCATGAGCGTCCGGCGCCCCGGCGCCCACTCGGATACGCCCGTTGACCGCCGGATAATCCCACACGCCAATCAACCGGTGATTGCTGTCCTCGGCCGGCGGCGTCTCCCCCTGAGGCCGGTACGCCTCGTCGCCGGCGGAATCATTCGGATCGCCCGCCCACCACACGCTCACCTGCGCCATCGCCCGGTCAGCGCCGATGCCAAGCTTGACATTGCCGTCAAAGGATCCGTGATCATCGGGGAATCCGTCGACCGTAATGGTGTCGCTCAGTTCGGAACCAACCACGCCGGTATGCTCCGTGACCGTGGATTCCACACTCACCCGAGCACGGTTCGAATTCGTCTCCGTGTATTCCAGGAACCCGCTGACCACATCCTTACCTATATATTGTCGCGCAGTATCGCTCAACTTCTCGACTTCGAACGCCCACACCCATGTGCCGAATCCTCCACCTCGCGGCGCCTCATACGCCGCGTCGCCGCCCGGCTCGGCCGTTGCTCTCACGTCCACGCGCTGCCCGGGAGCAGTGAACGACGCCTCGCCATAAGCGGACGGCCGGAATCCCATTGTGCCCAGCCTTGCGATGAACTCCTTCGCCGTCTCGTCGGCACCAGGCATGACCGGCTCGGACAGATCGCCCACGCCGAGCCCGTCGAAATACCATCCGGACGCCCGCAACTCCAATCCGGACGCCCAGGAATCGCCGTCATCCACTCCGGATGTGACGGTATCCACGACCGGCTGCCCGGCGTCGACCACCTTGGCCGCGACGGCGGTGCCCAGTGTGGGCACGAACTCCTTGCGGACCGAGAAATTCACCGCCTTGCCGCTCACCTGCGAAGAGCCGCCGTAACGCACCAGATCCTGACCTCCCGCGACTGCGAACACGTCCACCTGCTTGCGGTCATATGCCACACTCGCCTTCACTTCACCCTCGCCGGTCGCCTTCCACGAGTACACGATCGGCTCCGCCCCGGATATCCCGGTCACCGTCGCGCTCCCGTTCGCGAACACCGCCGGACCGTTCAGCGTCGCGGCGTATTTGATCCCGGCGATCGTCTTCCCCTGCGCATTGGTCACCGACACCGTGACGCGCCCGGTCCGCGTGCCTTCGGCGTATGTACGCGTCACCGTCGCATTCGCCGGGGCGTTGGATCCCGCCTCCTCCCACATCTGCTCTACCTTGCGCCGCAGCGTCGGATTGTCGCGCATGACGGACACGCGCCGGGATTTCCACGTGTCCGGCTTCAGGTCCAGCAGATCATGGGCCAGCACCGCGATCGCCGCATGCTCCGCGGCCGTCCCGTCGCGATAATGGTCCATCAGCCAGCCGAGCCGGCGCGCGGTGTCGTCGTCACGCAGCTTGACGCTCTCCCCCAGCTGGTATTCGACGCGTTCGCCAGACTCGATGCAGTAATAGTTGTTCGTCGAATCCTTCGCCATGACGCCGATGACCTGCTCGCCGCCATGCTCATAGCGCAGAAACGTGCCGGCATCCGCCCTGCTCAACGTCACCGCCGCGGCCGGCATGGCGGCAAACACCAGCGAGGCCACCAATGCGAGAGCCATGACGGCCGCGACCCCCAGCGCGGACTGACATCGCCTGAATACAACCATGTTCATGATATTCCCTTCCTGAAATCCCGCCGCGTCCACGATGGGCGGTTGATGACACCATGCCATGCCGGACGCGTCGGCCACCGGATTTCAGGCAATGTGGTCGAAGGCTATCCCCCTTCGGCGTGTTGTGGATAACTCCCCACGGCAGTTATCCACATTTGGCGGTTCTCGGCATATAAGACAGAGGGTTATCCACAATCGCCCATTGGCCATCAGCCGTATACAATGGGCGGTATGGCAGAAGAAAAGAAAGGCGCGTCAGCGCTTAGCAGTAGTTCATCTCGATCAGCCACATCGCATTCGGACGACAAGACCGAAGCGAAATCCGCGACCCGTCGCACTTCGTCGGGCAAGCAGTCCACATCACGTACCACCTCGCCGCGCAAGCGCACGACGGCCAAGACGCCTCGCGCCTCCAGAACGACGAAAGCCGCCACTGCGGCCGCCGTCGCCAACGGTGAGGTCCCCGCGCAGTCCATTCCCGTCGCAGACCCGTCGCAGTTCGGACGCATCGCCGTCATGGACGTGACGCCGAACGAGGAATCCGGCCGTTTCCCCGCCCGTGTCGAGCTGGGCGAACCGTTCAAGGTCACCGCGCAGGTCTTCATCGAAGGCCGCACCAAAGTCGGTGCCACCGCCATCGTGCGCAACCACCGCGGCAAGGAGATGCAGCGTCTGCCGATGACCTGCACCAACCCGCCTCGACCGCTGGGAGGTCATGCTCACCTGCGGCGAGCACAGCGACGTCAAGCCGTGGCAGCCCGAATTCGCCGCCATCAAGCGCCAGCTGGGCGAATGGAGCGTCACCATCGAAGGATGGGAGGACACCTACAAGTCCTGGCTGCATGACGCGGCCATCAAAGTCAAGGTCAACGACGACGTCGAGAACGCCCTTGAATCCGGCGCGCAATTGCTGGAACGCTGGGCGAAGACCGCCGACGCCAAGCTGAGCGCCGCGCAGCGAAAGATGCTCGTCGCCGCTGCCGCCACCATGAAGGACACATCGCTTACGCCCGAGGACCGTCTCGCCGCGGCGACCAGCGAACCGGTCGCCCAGCTGCATCTGACCAACCCGCTGCGCGACGGCGTCTCGCCCAGCCAGCCCCAGCGTTTCCTCGTGCAGCGTCCGGAATCCAGCTTCGCCGCATGGTACCAGTTCTTCCCGCGTTCCGAGGGCGCCTACGTCGACCCGGAGACCGGCAAGATCGTCCAGGGCACGCTCAAGACGTCGGTGTCCGGCCTGGAACGCGCCAAGGCCGAAGGCTTCGACATCGTGTACTTGCCGCCGATCTTCCCGATCGGCAAGACGAACCGCAAGGGACGCAACAACGCGCTGGAGGCCGGTCCCGACGATCCGGGCTCGCCGTTCGGCATCGGTTCCGAGCTGGGTGGGCATGACACCGTCGACCCGCTGCTCGGCAACATGGACGATTTCAAGGCGCTCGTCGCCAAGGCCCACGAGCTGGGTCTGGAAATCGCGCTCGACTTCGCGCTGCAGTGCTCGCCCGACCACCCGTGGGTCAAGCAGCACCCGGATTGGTTCCGCCACAAGCCGGACGGCTCCATCGCCTTCGCGGAGAACCCGCCGAAGAAGTATCAGGACATCTATCCGATCGACTTCAACGCCGACATGCCCGGCATCGAGAAGGAAGTCGAGCGTGTTCTCGAACTGTGGATCAACGCCGGCGTGACGATCTTCCGCATCGACAACCCCCACACCAAGCCGGTGCGCTTCTGGCAGGACGTCATCGCGGCGGTCACCAAGAAGCACCCGGAGATCCTGTTCCTGGCCGAGGCGTTCACCCGCCCGGGCATGATGCGCGCGCTGAGCTACGTTGGATTCACGCAGTCGCACTGCTACTTCCCGTGGCGCAACACCAAGGAGGAGCTGGGCAAGTACCTGGAGACCACGAACGGCGACGACGGCTACTACCAGCACAACACGTTCTGGCCCACCACACCGGACATCCTCACCGCCTACGTGCGCGACAACGGCATCGCCGGCCACGCTGTGCGCGCGGTGCTCGCCGCGATGGGCAGCCCGAGCTGGGGCATCTACAACGGCTTCGAGCTGATCGAGAACAAGCAGCGCCCCGGTTTCGAGGAGCAGATCGACAACGAGAAGTACGAGGTCAAGGTGCGCGACTGGTCGGCCGCCGACAAGTACGGCATCGCCGAGCTGCTGACCAACCTAAACCGCGTCCGCCGCGAGCATCCGAAGGCGTTCAGCTACCACAACCTGACGGTGCTGGAATCCTCCGACCCGAACATCCTCGCATTCGCCCGCCACACACCGGCCGAGCTGACCGGCACCGACAAGCCGGAGACGCTGATCGTGGTGGTGAACCTGGACGGTCACGAGGCGCATCAGGCCATGGTGCATCTGGAGCTGCCCGACTACGGCATCGATCCGAAGTGGGGTGCGCACATACACGACGAGCTGACCGGCCGCGACTTCGCGTGGAGCTGGGACAACTTCGTCTCGTTGGCACCGTGGGCCGATGTGGCGCACATCTTCACCGTGGTGCATGAGGACTGAGAACGCATGAGGGACGCGCGGCCGGCAGGCTGACCGTTTCGGTGATGGGGCCCGTCGTTTCGACGACGGGCCCCATCTGCGTTTTTGGGCGAAATCGTGGCGCTTCCGGCGTACGACGGGGTATTGTGGAGTGTGATTATGTCAATCGACTCTAAGGAGCAATATCATGGCAGAAACGTTCAACGTTCTCGTTGAAATCCCGCGTGGTTCCAAGAACAAGTACGAAGTCGACCAGGAGACCGGCCGCATCACCCTGGACCGTGAGCTGTTCACCGCCATGGGCTACCCGGACGACTACGGCTACATCGAAGGCACGCTCGGCGAGGACGGCGATCCGCTGGACGCGCTGGTGATGGTCAAGAACTCCGTGTTCCCGGGCTGCGTCATCGAGTGCCGCGCCGTCGGCCTGTACCACATGGAAGACGAAGAGGGCGGCGACGACAAGGTGCTGTGCGTGCCCGCCGACGTGCGCTACGACGACATCAAGGACGTCAACGACGTCAACGAGTACCACCTCAAGGAGATCAAGCACTTCTTCGAGCAGTACAAGGCCCTGGAACCCAACAAGGAAGTCCTCCCCGGCGACTACTGGACCGGCGCGGACGTGCCGAGAAGGAAATCAAGGAGGCGCGCGAGCGTCTCGCGAACGCGTCGAAGTGATTTGCTTCAGGACAGCCCGGTGGCTGTCCGGCGCAACGTGCGAGGACGCGACAGCGACCGAGCCAACCATGAGCCGGCCGAAGGCCGTCCTCAATTGCAGGACCGTTGCCGAGAAGGAAATCAAGGAGGCGCGTGAGCGTCTCGCGAACGCGTCGAAGTGATTTGCTTCGCTTCCGCCTCCGCTGGCGGGGGCTGTCAGCCATCGGCTGACTGGTGTAACTCTGGCTTAAGTGCACGATCACCCCCAGTCGCTCCGCGACAGCCCCCCCCGCCAGCGGGGGCATTATATTATCTTATCGACCACAGCTTTCTGGCTCGCCTACAAACAGATTCCGCTGTTTGCTTCACGGCTCGTTCCGCCAGCGGGGCGATGTTGTGTTACAGTAGTGCCTTGTAGTTTTCACGACTTGCGAACAGCATTCGCTTGGATTCAAAGCCGGCTTGCTGGCCCGGCAGTTCTCAAAGTCCGTGCCCCCTAGGCGTAGGCGGTTTATCCGTCGAGGCCCATCCCCCGGGGAAGCCGGCGGGATGAACCTTTATGTTCCAGCTATGATTGAGATACTGCTTATTTCCGTATCCGTCGCCATGGACGCTTTCGCCGTCTCGATCGGAAAGGGGTTGACCGTCACGCGCGTGCGGCCGGTCGACGTCATCAAGACCGCATTGTGGTTCGGCGGCTTCCAGGCATTGTTCCCGCTTCTGGGCTTTTTCGCGGCCAACACGTTCAGCAAATACGTCACCGCGGTTGATCATTGGATCATTTTCGCGCTGCTCGCGTTCATCGGCGGCAACATGATCCGCGAGGCGTTCGGCGAGGAAGAGGAGAACAGCCGGGAGACGGCCCAGTTCGACTGGCGCCATATGCTGCCGCTCGCGGTGGCGTGTAGCATCGATGCGTTCGCCGTCGGCGTGAGCTTCGCATTCATGCAGGTCAACATCTGGTTTTCGGTGATCGTCATCGGCGTGGTGACCGGCGCGTTCTCCGCTGCCGGCCTGTATATCGGCCGCGTGTTTGGCGCACGCTGGCAGAAGCCGGCGCAGATCGCCGGCGGTGCCGTGCTCGTGCTCATCGGTCTTAAGGTGCTGCTTGAGCACCTTGGCTTCATAGCATGGTAACGCAACGAGACTGAAAATATGCGGCTGTCAGCGTCCGTGTTCGGGACTTTCCGTGTTTGGATATTGCCGGGACGATGAGGCCATCGTCTTGCCGGTGCGGATTTCGTCGTAGCGCCCAAGGGGACATGTCTTCCCCGCGTGTGCGTCATTGCGCGCAGCCGAGGTCCTCGACCCAGGCTCCTCCATGCGAGCCGGTCGCCGGAGGGCGGTCCGTGGCGACCGTCTCGATCAGGCCGCTCATGATGGCGACCCTTCGCCGACGAACTCCACCACCCGAAAGAAAGAAGCGCGTTGGCTGAATGACGGTACCGACTCCCCGCATCGCATACTGGCGAAGACCAATATTCCCCGCCGAAGAAAACCGTCAAATATCAGAAGATCAGCTGCATGACGAATGACGCGGCGAACACGAGCAGACCGCTGAGCATCACCGGCAGCAGCCCGATACCCAGCCACGGCGCCGGAGCGACCGGATCCGGATCCGCCTCGCGGCTCCACGACACCGAGCATACGGCGAACAGCACCGCCACTACCACGAACGCCGCGGCCACGATGATGAATCTCTCAGCAGCCCGTTATCCGGCGACGCGGAGCCCATGTCGATGAGATCGGGCACAAAACACCATCCGCGGCGCTGACGGAGACCACGGCCCCCGTCATGCAGTGCGACAGCGCGCGAATCAGGTGGCTGCGCTCCGCGCGCACCATCTGCCGGCCGAACGCGATGATCGTCGCCGCGATCAGCAGTATCGCGAAGCACGCCGCCCAACGCACCACTGATACATCACCAGACGTCCATCATCCGCAAGACGCCCGCCTCGTACGCGGGGTAAAACAGCTGGCTGGCCAACGACGTCCGCGCGCACAGAATCGACAGCACGCCCGCAACCGCGCCGATCAGGCGGTCGGCAATGCCGGCACGGAACGGCCACCCAACCTGGAATAGCACGAGCAGCACCACGGCGAGCGCGATCGCAACCCCTTGCGCCACACCGCCCTGGTTCCCGAACGTGAACTCCAGCACGCCCGTCACGCCGAATAGCACCACGTATGCCACCGCCTGAACCGCAAGTACGCGGCCAATCGAGCTTCCGGTACGCTGTTCGCCGTCGCCCATCGTCATCACACTCCACAAATCGCAATCCGCGGCAGCCTCGCGACCGCCATTCCACTAACTCTAGCCTAGCGTCGGCTGTCCACATTATGCGCCTACAATATGACCACTAACCATATGGGTACTACGGTTATCCATATTCAGGAAAGGGGAAGCGGTTGACTGATTTGACGCTGATGACATTCGCGGACGACCCTGCCACCGTGCTTCCCTCACTTGCACTGCTGTCCCACCGCGTGCGCGTGCTGCCGATGGACGCCGCAAGCCTGGTGAAGATGCCGGAGAACACCGTGCTCTTCCTCGACGCCCGGGATGACCTCGCCACGGCGAAGACGCTGTGCCGGCTGATTCACGCTTCCGGCCTGGCCACGCCGATCGTGCTGATCCTCACCGAGGGCGGGTTCACCGTCGTCAACTCGCAGTGGGGCATCGCCGATGTGGTGGTGGCCTCCGCTTCACCCGCCGAGGTGGAGGGGCGCCTGCGACTGGTGTCGGAACGCGGCAATGCGCCGATCACAGGTGCCAGCACCACGGACGATTCGGAGCGCACCGAGGATGGCCAGATCCGTTCCGGCGATCTCGTGGTGGATACCAACGGCTACACGGCATCGCTGCACGGCAGGCCCATCGATCTGGCGTACAAGGAATTCGAACTGCTGAAGTATCTGGTGCAGCATCCCGGCCGTGTGTTCACGCGCGCGCAGCTCCTGCAGGAGGTGTGGGGATACGACTATTACGGCGGCACCCGTACCGTCGACGTGCACATCCGTCGCCTGCGCGCCAAGCTGGGCGGCGAATACGAACATCTGATCGGTACCGTGCGCAACGTCGGCTACCGTTTCGACCCGCCCGAGGGCGAGGGAGACAAGTCACTCGCGGCTCCGACGGCTTCCGACGACACTGACGCCAACGCCCAGTAAGACCGGCGCATCATGCCACGCGAATCCAAACGGGCACGCATCCAGCGGATGCACGAGGAGTACGCATTGCTCGTCGAGGCGTTCCCGCACCCGAAATGCGCCTTGGATTTCACTTCTCCCCTGCAATTGCTGATAGCCACCGTGCTCAGCGCCCAGACGACCGACAAGCGGGTGAACACCGTCACGCCCGAGCTGTTCTCGCGTTTCCCCGATGCCGCATCCCTGGCCGCAGCGAATCCGCAGGACGTCGAAGACATCATCCACCGCTCGGCTTCTACCGTTCCAAGACCAAGCATCTGCTGGGATTGGCCGTAGTGCTGCGTGACCGTTTCGGTGGCGAGGTCCCCGATACGATGGACTCGCTGGTGACGTTGCCCGGTGTCGGCCGCAAGACGGCCAACGTGGTGTTGGGCAACGCGTTCGGCGTGCCCGGATTCCCCGTCGATACGCATGTGATCCGCGTGACGGGACGGCTGCGCTGGCGCGGCGACTGGAACTCGTCCAGTCCAGATCCGGTGCATATCGAGCGGGAGATCTGCTCGTATTTCGAGCCGTCGCAGTGGACCGACCTGTCGCACCGGCTGATTCTGCATGGACGCGCCACCTGTCACGCGCGCAAACCCGATTGCGCGGTGTGTCCACTTCATGACACCTGCCCGAGCTCACTGATATAGACCAAGCGGACGGACCCGGCCGGTATCCCACGCATCAGGGATCCCCCGTCGACCCGTTTACCCCGGGCATTACACTCGGAGCCATGCAGCACAGCGCACGGCATACCTCCATCAGCAGTTCGGCGAAGTCCGCCATCATCTTTGTCATCGTCGCGGGGGTGCTCGGCTGCGCCGTCTGGCTGGGCTGGTCCCTGCTGCACCGCAGATACACGCTGCCCACCTTCAGCGGCCTGCAATCAAGCGTCAAGGTGAGCGTCGGCATCACCGGCGCCCCGGAATCATTGGATATCCGGACAACCGACGACGATTCGCTCGACCGCGTCCTTCTCGGCAACGTCTATGAGACGCTGCTGAAGCGCGATGACAACAACAAGATCCAGCCGTCGCTCGCCTCCTCGTGGAAGGTGTCCGAAGACGGCACCACCTACCGCTTCAACCTGCGCAGCGGCGCGACGTTCGCCGACGGCACCACGATCACCTCGTCCGACGCCGTATGGTCCCTGCAGCAGATCATCACCAAGAAGTATGTCGGCAGCGACGAACTGTCCGCGCTGTCCAACGTGGAGTCGGACGGCAACAGCACGCTGGTGCTGCGGCTTCGCGAACCCGACCCGCGGCTGCTCGCCAAGCTCACCACGCGCATCGGCATCGTCTACAACCAGCGTGAGAACATCGACTACGCAAAGCAGGCCAGCGGGTCCGGACCGTTCACCGTCTCCCAATGGCAATCCGGCAAGCAGCTGACGCTGAGCCGCAACGACCACTATTGGGGTAGCAAGTCCAAGGCCAAGACCGTCACCGTCAACTTCGCGGCCGACACCACGGAGCTGGCCAAGGCTCTGAACAACGGCCAGATCGACGCGGCCATCGCGCTGGATCAGTCCGCCGCCGACGCGGTGAAAGATGACGGCATCGTCAAGAAGCAGGGCGTCAGCAACCGCAAGGTCGTGCTCGCCTTCAGCAACAACACGCAGTCCATCCTTTCCGACAAGCGGTTCCGGCAGGCAGTGCGCTACCTCATCGACAAGAACGCGATGACCGAGGCGCTGGGCGGCGGCACGGTCATGACCGGGCCGCTGTCACCGCTCGACGACGGATATCAGAAGACGGATGAGACGTTCGGCCACGACATCGGCAAGGGCAACGACCTGATCAAATACTTCCGTTTCCGCGTCTCCAGACGACCGCTGACCTTCGTCTATCCGAAGGAATACGCTCCCAGATCGGCGAACAGGTCAAGCAGACGATGTACGCCGAACCCGCGTATTCGGACGTGTCCGTGTCGATGGTCGACGATGCCACATGGAGCAAGACCGTGACGCAGGACCACCAATACGACTTCACGATCTACGAGACCGACGGCGAGGACGATCTGGACCTCCTGATGAACAGCAACTCGTACATCGGCTTCGTCAGCACCGACTCGCAGAGCGCGTGGAGCAAGGCGCTGAAATCCTTCAGCAGCGACGACTACGCGAAGAACTTCCAGTCGTTCATCGGCACGCTCGACGACGATTCGCCGGTGGACTGGATCTGCACGCGCAAGCCGATCAGCGCGTACCGCAGCAACATCACCGGAGTGCCCGTCAACATGACCTACACGCAGCTGCCGCTCGCCGATATGACCACCACGGACTGATTCGGGGGTATGCGCCCGGACCCGCCCGCCGGCGGACGCAGCCGCGCGGCTGTTGTCACGATTGCTTTCTAGACTGTCGCTTATGACCGAAGAGCAGGATAACAGCATCATCAAGGCACACCTCACCCCGTTGCCCGACAAGGTCGCGTCGACGGGCTCGAAGACAAGTGGCGCGGCGAATGGGACGAGGACGGAGTCTACAAGTTCCAGGGAACCCGCGACCGCAAGGCCGTCTATTCCATCGACACCCCGCCGCCCACCGTATCCGGCCATCTGCATGTCGGCCACGTGTTCAGCTACACGCACACCGACGTGATCGCGCGATTCAAGCGCATGCAAGGCTATGACGTGTTCTACCCGATGCTGGGACGACAACGGCCTGCCCACCGAGCGCCGCGTGCAGAACTACTACGGCGTGCGCGTGGACACGTCACTCAAGTACGATCCTGATTTCAAGCCGCCGTTCGAGGGCACCGACGGCAAGAAGATCGACGCCAAGGATCAGGTGCCGGTCTCGCGCAAGAACTTCATCGAGCTGTGCGAGAAGCTCACCGCCCAGGACGAGAAGCAGTTCGAGGCGCTATGGCGTTCCCTCGGCCTGTCGATCGACTGGTCGCAGACCTACCACACCATCGGCGAGCACCCGCAGCGCGTGGCGCAGAAGGCGTTCCTGCGCAACCTCGCGCGCGGCGAGGCGTATCAGCAGGACGCGCCCGGCCTGTGGGACGTGACGTTCCAGACCGCCGTGGCCCAGGCCGAGCTGGAAAGCCGCGAATACCCCGGCTTCTACCACAAGGTCGCCTTCCGTTTCGAGGACGGCACGCCGATCTACATCGAGACCACCCGTCCCGAGCTGCTCGCGGCCTGCACCTCGCTGATCGCGAACCCGAACGACGAGCGTTACAAGCAGTATTTCGGCCAGTCCGTGTACTCCCCGCTGTTCAAGGTCAAGGTGCCGATTCTCGCGCACCCGGCCGCCGAGATGGACAAGGCGCCGGCATCGCGATGTGCTGCACCTTCGGTGACGTGACCGATGTCGAATGGTGGCGCGACCTGAAGCTGCGACCCGCCCGATCATCCAGCGCAACGGCCGCATCGTCATGGACACCCCGGATTGGATCACGACCCGGCCGGCCGTGAGGTGTTCGCCGCGACCGCCGGCAAGACCACGTTCTCCGCCCGCAAGATCATCGTCGACGCGCTGCGCGAGGCCGGCGACCTGGACGGCGAGCCGACCCCGACCAAGCGTATGACGAACTTCTACGAGAAGGGCGACAAGCCGCTGGAGATCGTCACCTCCCGTCAGTGGTACCTGAAGAACGGCGGCACCGACGCCAAACTGAACGCCGAGCTGATCGAGCGCGGCAAGGAGCTCAACTTCCACCCCGATTTCATGCGCGTGCGCTACGAGAACTGGGTGCATGGCCTCAACGGCGACTGGCTGATCTCCCGCCAGCGCTTCTTCGGCGTGCCGTTCCCGCTGTGGTACCCGGTCAAGGCTTCCGGCGAGCCGGATTACGATCATCCGATCACTCCGAGCGAGGACCGTCTGCCGATCGACCCGACCAATGACGTGCCGGAAGGCTACGACGAATCCCAGCGCGATGTGCCCGGCGGCTTCACCGCCGAGCCGGACATCATGGACACGTGGGCGACGTCCTCGCTCACCCCGCAGATCGTGACCCGCTGGGAGGAGCCGGACGAGGCTTCCAAGGCGCTGTTCAAGGCCACGTTCCCGATGGATCTGCGTCCGCAGGGTCAGGACATCATCCGCACCTGGCTGTTCTCGACCGTGGATCGCGCCCATCTGGAGAACAAGTGCCTGCCGTGGGCGCATGCCACGCTGTCGGGCTGGATCCTGGACCCCGACCACAAGAAGATGTCGAAGTCCAAGGGCAACGTCGTCGTGCCGAACAAGCCGATCGAGCAGTTCGGCGCCGACGCGGTGCGCTACTGGGCCGCCGCGGCCCGTCTCGGCCTCGACGCCACGTATGACGAAGGCCAGATGAAGATCGGCCGCCGTCTTGCGATCAAGCTGCTCAACGCCTCGAAGTTCGCGCTGGCCATCGGTCGCGAGGACGAGAACCATCATGTGGGCGAGACGGCCGACGCCGTCTGGAACCCGGCCGACGTGACCGAGCCGCTCGACCGCGCCGTGATGGCGAAGCTGGCGCTGGTGATCCGCCAGGCCACCGACGCGCTGAACGCCTACGAGCATTCCAAGGCGCTGGAAGTCATCGAGAGCTTCTTCTGGCAGTTCTGCGACGACTACATCGAACTGGTCAAGAACCGCGCGTACGGCACTGCCGACGCGCACGGCAAGGTGCCGAGCGACGCGGCCGTGAAGTCCGCGCGCACGACGCTGGGCCTAGGCC
>ENA-OUNI01000191-OUNI01000191.1-human-gut-metagenome-genome-assembly--contig:-NODE-191-length-27363-cov-3.163056_pt1 | contig 27363 bp, 29 predicted proteins | sample MGYA00242499_ERZ504580 | MGnify/ENA primary metagenome ERZ504580 (study PRJEB26092, sample SAMD00036315) | human gut metagenome | host: Homo sapiens | study: EMG produced TPA metagenomics assembly of... | reverse complement strand
TCTTGCCAGCCTTCAGCTCCGGCTCGATGTCGGACTTGAAGTACGGCTCAACGCGCTTGACCACGTCGGCCAGGCACTCGGCTTCCGGAACCGGATCGCCGGTGTAGCGCGGATCGTTGTTCTGCGCATACTCGTCGTTCGGATCGATCTCCGGCGGCGGAGTGGCGTAGGAACGGCGCCACAGCATGAACTTCTCGTCACCGTACTCCTGACGGATCTCGGTCTTGTTCTTGCCCTGCAGAGCGCCGTAGTGACGCTCGTTCAGACGCCAGCTGCGCTGAACCGGAATCCACAGACGATCCGCCTCATCCAGAGCCACGTTGGCGGTGTTGATGGCGCGACGCAGCATCGAGGTGAAGACAATATCCGGAAGGACATTCTTCTCCTTGAGCAGACGACCGCCATTCTTGGCTTCCTCGACACCCTGCTCGGTCAGCGGGACGTCGACCCAGCCGGTGAACTGATTGGTTTTATTCCATGCGCTCTGTCCATGACGGAGCAGTACTAGTTTGTAAGTCATACCTGCCAGTCTACCGCCTAGCACGCCCAACACAACCGTCGATGACGATTATTTGGTTACGTTCATGCAACAATTTTCATTCTGTTGCATGCCGTTTGCATCATCAGGCAATCGCCGGTGCTCAATGACGAAATCGTAAATGCAGGATGCAGCTACGCCATGAAACCGGCCTGACAGGCATTGAGCACGAACGCGCCGGCTGCGACCAACGAGGTCATCGAGCACAATGGCAACGCCCGATGCCACTGGTCATGCCGGACGGCCGCGACGGCACGAGTAGCAATCGCCACACACCCTGCGATGGATACGAACGCCGCAAGGCTCATCCAATCGGCGTTTCCCCACGACCAGTCACCGCATATGCCATATTCCGTGCATGAACGGTCGCGATCCACCTCCGCAGGCAGCTTTATGAGCAGATCCAGAAGTTTGGCATACACCGATAATGGCATGGCGAAAACCACCGTCAGACCAGCAGCCCATCCCAGCGCACGCATGCACCAGCATTTGCCCTTCCCACTGCCGATGCGCACCATCAGCGTGCGCTTGCCGTGCGCGGCGTCATCTTCGAGATCGCGCAGGTTATTCACCATCATGACGCTGACGGACAGCAGGCCGCAGATCACCGAACCGGCCACCCCCGTCACGGTGATCGACCCGCTTAGCGCATACTGCGTGCCGAGGGCTGGAACCAACCCGAAGAATACGAATGCCGCAAGTTCGCCCAGACCCCGATATCCGTAAGGATGCCGACCGTTGGTATATCCCCAGGCCGCCACCAGACAGGTTGCGCCAAGCGCTATCAGCCACCAGCGACCAGTTATGACGACAGCGACCAGTCCGGCGGCACAGGCGGCTAAAGCAGCGACCGCGGCAGCCAGCAACACGTGACTGGGATCCACTCCGGAAGCGACCAACCGCCGAGGTCCCGCGGCGTCACTGCCTCGTCGGGCGTCCGTGCCGCGTACACCATCGGCATAATCGTTGAGATAATTCACAGCAATCTGCAGACCGACCGCCACCACGGCGCACAACATCGCAACGACCGCAAACCACGGCCGAGAAAACGCACAATACCCCAGCACATCACCAGCATCATGCTCTTCCAGCAATCTTCCCGGAAAAGCTGGGCACGACCGCAGGCCACCCAAAGCTCCCACCGCCAACTGGCGGCAACGCCGACCAGAACCGGGGCAAGACCCAGCGGCAGCGTTTGAGGGCGAGCCCCACGAATCCAAATCGTCATTCCCCATGAACGCCATTCTAGAATCACACTCACGATTCGCATTCCAGCCGCCTACCCGCATTCCAGATTCACAACCTGACCATACTCATTGATATTTCGTCTGTTTCCAGAAATCGATACAATACCGGAGAATGCCCCAGAACGTCACTCATGCGAAATATCATGAAACCCGTGGGATTTCTTTTTTGAAAACATGGAGAGCTTCAATCGCACCCTGCGATTCAGCATCCTCACGCCCATGTATTCTGCGGTAGGCAAGCTGGGTGGTACGAAAGGGATACGGGAAAAGGGCGATTCGCGAACGAATGCCCCAAATCTGCGACCAGGTCACAACACTACAGGTCGCAGATTATTCTTGCCGTGCACTGACAAGAAGTCCGATACGGCGCAAAGCCTTCCGGCCTTACAGACCTGCCTGCTCTGCCACAAAATCACCGAGAGCCGGCATAACCATTTCGCGATGCTTCACATTGCCGAAACCATGGTCGCCATCCTCGATGACCTTGAGCTGCATATTTTCGCCATACACATCCTCGTACCGACGAATATAGTCAACAGGAATGAAATCCTTGGTGCCATGGATGGCAAGCACCTTACCGCGATATCCGCAAGCCATGCCGTAAGGATCGGTACGACCCGCATCCTCCACCATGGCCGGTCCCATGGCAACACCCATAAAGTCAAGATAGCCTTGCTCTTCGATGGCAGACAGAGGCTTACCCTGAATATGCCCACCGGCAATCTCATCAACATACGAAGTGGCCGTAGAACACAGAGCGATCGACTTGGGCTGCCCAGCACCTTCGGTGCCAACAGCGTGCAAATCACCGCGCCAAGCTCAGTCCAGCGAAATGCAGATTATCCGGATCGCAGCCGCTCATATGACGAGCCTGCTCCACTACCTGCAAGGCGTCTTCGACATCGCCACTAACGGTGGTATCGAAGAAAGTACCATCACTTTCGCCATGACCAGCACGATCGTAAGTAACGACCACGAGACCACGAGAAGCAAGTTCTCGCGCCATTTGCACGACAAATCCGGAAAAGTCGATGCGATTGCCCCCGAAGCCATGAAAAAGCACCGCCACCGGCGAATGTCCGTCTTCCGAAAAACCTTCCGGCAGATAACGGGTACCTCGTAACGTCAAAGAAGTACCGTCGGCACGTTCCACTGTGAAAACAGCAGGTTCCATAACACTCATGATGATTTCCTTATTGGTTTGTAAAACGAATGTTCCGGGCTTCGAACGGAAAAGGGAATTGGGATCAAACCGTTTCGAAGCCCGAAGCGCGATACGCAGGGTGCGTTTACTCAGCAACGACCTGATTACGGGCTGCGAGTTCCTCACGAATAGTGCCGATCTGATCATCGACCTTGTACAGCAGCATCAGCACAGTGCCGATAGCGCAGCAGGCGATCGGAATCCACACGAAGTTGATGTTGATGGCGTTCAGAGCTTGCGCCGTCTGCTCTTGATTAGGCACAAAACCGTTGATTTCCAGCACAAAACTGGAGAGCCAGCCGGCGATGCCCGCACCACAGGTAACACCGATGGCCGCGCAGGAAGTAATCAAGCCCTGGCTACGCACACCGGTCTTCCATTCGCCATAGTCAACCACATCGGCCAACATCACGAAGCCCATGCTTTGACCAGTCTGGAACAATGCCGAAACCGCCATAGATACGAAGATCAGCGGAATGGACATGATCTTGGCACCAACGTACAGACCAAGCAGACCAATAATGCCGAAGCCGAAGAACATGATGGCGATATTGCGGTTCTTCATCTTCTTGGCGAAGAACGGAGCAAGAATCATACCGGCAATCATGCCAGCCGAATTGATGCCATTAGCCAAAGAGGAAAGAGTTTCGTTGCCGACGTTGTACTTGAAGAAGTACACGATGGACGAGGCCTTGGTTACCACACCAATGAACATGACAAGGTTGAGGGTGACAAGAATCCACCATGCCCATTGTGCAGCATGGCCACGAAACTCTTGATGAACGGCGGCTCCTTCTCCTTAGGGGTAAACACACGTTCACGCGTATTGGCAAAAGTCAGCAGCAACAGACCCACGCAGATCACGCCATAGATGATCATGGTGACGGTAAAGCCCAACTGCTGATTGCCACCACCGATCAGGTTGACCAACGGCAGAGTAAGCATACCGGAAGCAATCACGCCGATCTGACCGCCGACATTACGGAAAGCGTTCGCATTGACACGCTCCTGCGTGTTGGTAGTGAGGTTCGGCAACAGTGCGGTGCACGGCGTGGTCACGGTGACCGCAAGGAAATTCATCATGATGTACGTGACATACACGTAGATCATCTTGGTCACGCCGCCGAAGTTCGGCACCGAAAACGCCATGACGCCAATAATGGCAAATGGCGCACCGAACCACAGGAACCATGGACGCACCTTGCCCCACTTGGTATGCGTTTTATCAATAAGCGCACCCACCACCGGACCTGCAACCGCGTCAAGCACACGCACCACCAGGAACAGCGTACCGACAGACAGCAGCTAATGCCGGCCACGTCGGTGTAATAGAACATCATGTACGTGGTGACCACGTTGAACACCAGATTGTACGCGCAATCCGACGCTCCATAGCTGAGCTTCTCCTTAAGGGAGAGCTTAACGTTTGCGTTGTCCACAACAACTCCTTTGTCGAGAATCCCGAACAGCCCGTGCAATACGAGCCATCATGCCATTCGCAGCAACGCGATGACAATGCTTCTTATCCCTGACGGCCGATTCGCACCTGCGCTCATTGCGTATGCTGCATTTCCGCCGTCTGATGTCAAAGTAGAGAAAATGAAATGCAAATTCTTGAGATGATAAGGAAATTTCTTTCTTGCAAATGTCAATATACAGCAGATAAACAGCAATTATCATGCACTCCAATGCAATGATTACACTGCATAGCAATCATTAGAAGAAATTTCTCTACTATACTGCTATCATGACACTGTCTTCATCGCAAACCAATATGCGTACCGCCAGTCAACGACCGAAACTATCGCACATCGCCAAACTTGCGAACACCACGCCATCCACCGTCTCCAAAGTCATCAATGGACGTTCCGGAGTCTCCGACGAAACACGGCAACGCATTGAAGCGCTGCTCAAAGCCATGGAATACAGCAAACCGCCAGTCAAACACGCGCTGTCCACAACCATCATGTTGGTGCTCGAATCCATGGACAACCCATGGGTGCTCGACATCATGCAAGGAGCAACCGACACCGCCGTCAAACGAAGCATGACCGTGACCATCTGCGCGAAAAACGCCTCCGATGGCAGCCTCAACGACACCTACCGGCAAGCAATCCGCCGAGCCAGACCCAAAGTAGTGATTTTCGACAACGCCTACGTGCCAATGCGAGATCGAACGCTTTGCCAAGAACTTGGAGCTCGATATGCGGTAGTCGACCCATCCGGAACACCATGCAAAGATTGCATGGACGTGCGCATCGACAATTGGACAGGTGGATTCGAAATCGGCAGCCATCTTATCAGCTTAGGACACCGCCAATTCGCGGCAATTACCGGCCCAATGTCCACCACCTGCTACCCCGCCAGGTTGGCTGGATTTCGTGCGGCACTAGCACAGCATGACATCGTTCTTAACGACACTCAAGTGCGAGAAGGCGACTACTGGTCGGAAAATGCACGCTTGCACGCGCTTGATCTACTGCAACAAAAGAATCGTCCAACTGCAGTATTTGCCTGTAGCGATACGCAGGCATTCGGCATATATGACGCGGCACATCAGTTGGGACTGTCGATTCCCGAAGATCTATCCGTCACCGGATTCGACGATATCAACAGCGCGCGGCATCTCGGACCGCCATTGACCACCATGCGGCAGCCACTGGCGGAAATGACCCGAGCAACACTTGCCACATTACTATCCAAGCATCAGTCCGAAGACGCTCAGCGCACGCTATTGTTTCCACCAACGCTTGTCGTGCGCGGAAGCACAGGACCAGCGCCAGAAATCAGGGAATAAAACAGAATTGGAGAATAAAAAAAAAAACGCGGGGCTGCCTGGTTGTACCCAAGCAGCCTCGCGTGAAGCCGATATTGAATTAAGGCTTTGCCTTAATTCAGCGGCAATTTTTATAAGGATGGCTCCGGCTGGAGAACAGTCCACTGGACTGTTCTCTTTTCAGCCTCGCGTGAAGCCGATATTGAATTAAGGCTTTGCCTTAATTCAGCGGCTTCACCAATGGGAAGGTGATGGTTTCGCGGATGGTGGCGCCGGTCAGGGCGATCAGCAGTCGGTCGATACCCATGCCCATGCCGCCTGCCGGAGGCATGCCCACGCCGAGAGCCTCGAGGAAGTCCTCATCGATATCGCAGGCTTCTTCGTCGCCGGCGAGCGCATCCTTGGCCTGAGCCACGAAACGTTCACGCTGCACAACCGGATCGTTCAGCTCGGAGTAGCCGGTGGCCAGCTCGAAGCCGCGCACATACAGATCCCATTTTTCGACACGCCTGGCTTGGAACGGTGGCCCTTGACCAGCGGGGAGGTTTCGACCGGGAAGTCACGCACGAAGGTCGGCTCGAACAGCTTGTCTTCGTAGAAGTGCTCCCACAGGTGTTCGACGAGCTTGCCGTGGTTCTCCACATCGTCGCGTTCCACACCGAGCTTGTCGGCAATGGCACCGAGATGCTCCACGGAAGTGCCCGGATTGTCCGGGCCGCCATTCGGCACGATTTCCTCGCCGAGCGCTTCGGAGAGGGAATCATACATGCTGATGGTCTTCCATTCGCCGCCGAAATCGTATTCGGAACCGTCGAGCAACGTCACCTTGTGGGTGCCGAACACGTCCATGGCGGTGTCTTGCACGAGCTGCTTGACGAGCGCACCGATAGTATCGTAGTTGCCGTAAGCCTGATAGGCCTCAACCATGGTGAATTCCGGAGCATGGGTGGCGTCAACGCCTTCGTTACGGAAGTCACGGTTGATCTCGAACACGCGGTCGATGCCGCCGACCAGGCAACGCTTGAGGAACAGTTCCGGCGCGATACGCAGATACAGGTCAAGGTCGAACGCGTTCATGTGCGTGGTGAACGGACGGGCCGCAGCACCGCCGTGCACGGTCTGCAACATCGGGGTTTCAACCTCGAGGAAGTCGTGATCGGCGAAGGTCTTGCGCAGGGAAGCAACGGCCTTGGAACGGTTGCGCACCATATTGCGCATCTTCTCGTCAGCAATCATGCCGATGTACGGCTTGCGGGTGCGGGTGTCCTCGTTCAGGTCCTTGTGCAGGGCCGGCAGCGGCTGCAACGCCTTGGCGGCGATGGCCCATTCGGTGGCGAACACGGACAGTTCGCCGGTCTTGGAGGCAATCACACGACCCTTGATGAACAGGTGATCACCCAAGTCAACCAGCTGCTTGAACTGCTTCAAGGAATCGGCGCCAATCTCCTTCTTGGAAATCATGCCCTGGATCTTGGTGCCATCGCCAGCGGAAAGCTGCACGAAGCACAAGCCACCGGCGTTACGCAGGAAGAGCACGCGACCGGCGATGCCGACCACGTCCTCGGTCTCGTCACCCGCTTCGAGCTTGCCGTCATACTTGGCGCGGACCTCTTCGATGGTGGCGGTGACGTCGAGGGTCACCGGGTACGGCTGGATACCGTCCTTGAGCATCATGGCACGCTTGGCCACGCGCATCTGCACCTGTTCCGGATGCGCCAGCGGGCCGAATTCCTTATTGCCCGGATCGACGGCCTCATCCAGGGTGGCGCCGTCATTGATCTTGGCGTAGATAGCCGCATCCTGCTGCAGCAGCATTTCGGCGCGCTCCACCGTAGTCATAGCGGGAACGGCAGCCTCTTCATTCTGATTTTCTTGCGATTCGATGGTCTCACTCATAAGCCCACAGTGTACCGAGAAGCCACTACACCACACGCGACACGCCGTATTTGCATTACCTAAGCAATCGTGTAGTATTTCCAACTGTTGCCAAACGGGCTGTAGCGCAGCTTGGTAGCGCGCTTCGTTCGGGACGAAGAGGCCGCGGGTTCAAATCCCGCCAGCCCGACAACTCAAGCGGAACTTCGGTTCCGCCTTTTTTATTTCCAGCGCATCAGCGGTGCAAAACAGCATATGCGAGACGCAACCACCTGAAAAATCAAAAAACACGTAATACACAAGCGCGTAAACAAGCGCGCACACCAACACGCTTCCCGTTCATGGAGGAGAAACTGTGAAAAGAAGCATTCTGGCTTTGGCTTCCGGAGCTTTATTCTTGGCGCCGCCGAATTCGTGATGATGGGCATTCTGCCTCAGACCGCGGCGGCCATGCAGGTCAGCATTCCTGCGGCAGGCCATTATATTTCCGCATATGCGATCGGCGTGTGCGTGGGCACGCTGATTCTGGTGTTCGGCCGTAAGGTACCGCCGAAGAATCTCATTATTCTGTTCATGATCATCGCACTGGTCGGCAACACGTTGAGCGCGGTTTCGTTCAATTCCCCCATGTTGTTGGCCGCTCGTTTCATTTCGGGCTTGCCGCATGGCGCGTTTTTCGGCACGGCCACGCTGATCGCCAAGACGTTGGCCGATAAGGGCAAGGAAGCGCAGTCCGTGTCAATGATGGTGACGGGTCAGACGGTTGCCAATATGTTGGGTGTGCCTGCGGGCACATTGCTTTCGGAAATGCTGTCGTGGCGTTTGGCGTTTGCGATTCTTGCCGCTTGGGCGTTGATGACGATGATGTTGGTGATTGCGTGGGTGCCGTTCGTCGCGCCGATTAAGGACGCTGGCATTAAGGGGCAGTTCCGTTTCCTCACTCACGCCGGTCCGTGGTTTATTCTCATGGCGGTGTTCTGCGGTAATTCCGGTATTTTCTGCTGGTGGAGCTACGTTTCACCGTGGCTGCAGAAGGTCGGTGGATGGGATTCTTCGCTGGTTCCCCTGTTAATGGTGCTTGCTGGTTTCGGCATGGTGATCGGTGGTATTGCGGGCGGTCGTTTGACTGATTTGTGGAAGCCTGGTGCCACCGCCGGGCTTTCGCAGGCCATTGCCACGCTTGGCTTGTTGCTGGTGTTCTTTGTTCCTGGCAATCATGTGACCACCGCTCTGCTGACATTCCTGATTGGTTTCGCACTGTTCTTCAACTCGTCTCCACAGCAGCTGCTGATGGTGCAGGCCGGTGAGGGCGGCGGCGAGCTGATTGCGGGCGCGGCCGTGCAGATCGCGTTCAATTTTGGCAATGCGGTTGGTTCGATCGTTGGTGGTGCCGCATTGACGGCAAACACCATGAACTACCATTACACCGGTTTGGCCGGTGCTCCGATCGCTTTGATCGCGGTGATTATGCTGGTCACCTATTCGCGTCGTTACGAAACGCATACGGGTGCTACGGAGCGTATGCGCGAAGTGCATGTCTGACATTCGACAGTCAGTTATTTCGATTATTTCTGTTATGTAACGGGATATCTCATCACAATTATTGTGATGAGATATCCCGTTGTTCTTTGTACGACGTATCGCATGTTCCCCATCTTTCGTTGTTTCGCCGTCTGCGATGCCGTCTGCAGTTCGGGAGATGATGGAAGTCACCGATGAAGGGATTGCGATGGCAGACAGTGATGTCAATCTAAATATGAATAATTGCGATGACGGATGCGCAACATTTGATGTACAACGATTTTTGCGTGGTCTTGATGCGATTTTCGATGCGCATAAGGCTCCCGAACAGGCTGAACCGTACCTGCAGAAGGCACGGACCGAAGCCGAACACAGTCATAATGACGCCGGTTTGCTGACGGTGTTGAACGAAACGATGGGGTTTTACCGTTCGCAAGGTCGCCATACCGACAATCTGCCGATTATCCGTGAATCGTTAAGCATTGCGGATCATTTGCATCTTCAGGAAATCGACCCGCAGGCGTGGGCTACGACGCTGATCAACGCGGCCACGGGCATGCGAGCCGCAGGCCAGTACGAGGAGGCCGAACAGCTGTACCGTCAGGCGCTTGACGCGGCCACGTCCGCCTTCTCCCCCACCGACCGACGCCTGGCCGCGCTGCATAACAATATGTCCATGTTGTACAGCGAAACCGGTCGTCTCAATCAGGCGAAGCGCGAGTGGAACAGGCGCTGGACCTGTTGGAGCAATCTTCCCCCGATGCGAGCGCTGACATCGACGTTGCCTCCACGCACACCAATCTTGCATTGCTGCTCCTGCAGATGGACCGGTATTGGGCGAGCGATGCCATACAGCACGCCCAGAAAGCGTTGACAATCTACCGTACCGGGCATTTGGAACATAGTGCGCATTATGCTTCGGCGCTGGCCGGCTATGCGCAGGCCTGCTATATGGCCGGCTGCCTGCAGGATGCGGTTTCCGGCTATGAGCATGCGTTGAGCGTGATTGAGGAATGCTACGGACGCAACACCGACTACTATCACACGACTGCAGTCAATCTTGAAGTGGCAAAACAGGCGTTGCATAAGCACATGCCATCATCTCATAAAACGCGGGAATCGCAAGAATATCAAGAATCGCAAGAATCCTTGGAATCTCAGCATTCACCGAAATCAATCGAATCTCAGCAATCAAGTGAACCGCACTATATGACGGAATCCGGCGCATCTTCGATTCCTGCGATTTCTCACCATATTTCGGGACTTGCTTTGTCCCGCGCATTCTGGAATGATCTCGGCAAACCGTTGCTTGCCGGCGCATATTCGGCATATCAGGGGCGGATTGCCGCAGGTTTGGTCGGTTATGGTTCGGAATGTTTCGGTTTCGACGATGAGCTGTCGCGCGATCATGATTTCGCGCCGCGTTTCTGCCTGTGGCTTACCGATGAGGATTATGATGCGATTGGCGAGCAATTGCAGGCTGATTACGATGCGTTGAGTCGCGATTTCACTGTTGCCGAGCAGGGCAAGCCGCATTTTGCAGGGCATGGTTCGGCTAATTCCGACGCTCGTGCCGCATCTCAATTGCCACTTACGCCGCGTGCGCAAGGCGAGTTCCGCCGTGATGGCGTGTTTCGTATCGGCGATTTTTTCGAGCGGATCACGCTGTTTCGTGAGGCTCCGGCGCAGAACGATGTTGCATCTTGGCTAAGTTTGCAGGAAGATACGTTGGCCACTGCCACAAACGGTCAGGTGTTCGCTGATCCGTTGGGGGTGTTTTCCAAGACTCGGCAGGGGTTCAAGTTCATGCCGGAAGATGTTCGACTTCCTTGATTTCCCGCCGTTTGGGCATGATGGCTCAGGCGGGGCAATACAATCTGCCGCGCATGCTGCAACGTGGCGATGGTGCTGCTGCGATGTTGAGCTTCATGAGTTCGTGAACGCCACGGCTTCGTTGATGTTTCTGATCAATGAGCCGGTGAGCGTTGGGTATCTGCCGTATTACAAATGGCAGTTTGCTGCCATGCGCAAGCTGAGCCGCCGTATGGCAACAAGGCTTGCCGGCGTGTGCGAACAGTTGGAAGACATATTGCGATTGAGTTCCGCCGCATGTTTCGGTGGTGTCGGTTTCGGTGAGGGCGGCAAGGGTGCGAAGCCTGCGGCGGAGCGCATTATCGCCACTGTTGAACGCATCTGCAGTGATGTTGTGGATGAATTGCTGCGGGAGGGATTGACCGAATCCCACGAAACGTTTGTGGAATGGCAGCGGCCGTATGTTGAGAACCATATCAAGTCCGACGCGAGTTGTCTGCACAGCCTGTGACGTGCCTGCAGCCAAAAAATCCATCGCAAGCATTGCAAATCAGAGCAATAATCAGACGAAATCAAGAATCGAAATCATATGAATAGCAGCGTAATTTCAGATGTAATAGACGGTCACGATACAGCAAATCTTGTTGAATCCATTATCAAACTGGAGTGGAATCAGTTTCAGCAAACCAATAATGAGGGCGGCCGCGCGTCCTGCCAAGGCAATTGGCCGATGTTTCATCAGATGCGTGCCAGTCAGTTCATGACGTGGCCGGAGGAATTGCTGCGCAGTTACCGGTCGGACTTGCAGGAAGCCGACCGTGTTGGACGTAATTTGGTGACGGAAAAGTATGGTCGCATGATGCAATCCACATATCCACAGGAGTATTGTGCAAACATTGCGCCGTATATTCCCCGGATTTCCGCGAATCGCAACGTCTTGCAGGAAGGCATCATAACAGTTCAGGTGTCGTGGGCGCGTGATTTTCGTGAGCGTTTTCCTCATCTCGGCGAGGCGATGCGTGTGCTGACCACTGTCGAAGATACGCCAGAGACCACGTCGTTCGAAACGTATCTGCGCGGCGAATTGGGCACCTATTCCGACCGTACCGTGGCGTTGTACCACGATTTTGTGGAGCGTTTGCGGCATGAGCGGCGCAATCTCACCGAAGAGACGATTCGCAATACGGTTCGTTTGGCTGGATTTGAGGATTTGGCACAGGCTGAGGCCGCACAGTAAACACAGTGAAAACACACCGTGACAATTACTGAAAACTGCAGCAAGCCCCGTACATCACCATAAAAATGACCACCATGGTACGACCAAAATCCAACGTCAAGATGGAAAAGCAAGTGTTGGATTTGGTCATGCATGGTGGTCACGTATTTGTTTGCGATGTCAGCCTCGATTTCGTTGGTGCGGCTGATATCAGGGGCTATTCAGCTGATTCTCACGATCGTTCCGAAACCGGTGACTTATCCGAATCAGTCGAAAAGGCCGTGGCATCCGAGCTATGGGGAGCGTCGAATGGATCGTCGCTGTCCGCATCGCCTCCATTCTTGGATCGGTTTGAACGTACCGCGCTAACTATCGCCCAAATCACGGCGACGGCGATAAGCAGCACGCCGATGCCTCCGAGCAGGAATACGAAGGACTGTTTCGGATCGCTGGCCCACCACCAGAGATTCATTGGCACATGCATGCCGCAAAGCAACGTCACCACCCCCATGAAGCACGTGAACACGCCGAGCGCGATGGTCGAACCGCTTCTTCCGGAAGGTCTGATGATGTCGTCTCCAATCTGCCGATTCTTATACCCGCCATTCGCACCGGCTGCCGAAGCGGTATAGGTCGGAACGCTTTGCGCTGGAACGGATTCCACGCGCGGCTTATCATCCTGCGTTGCACGCCCACTGTGCTGCGACTGGTCATACGTGGACTGCGCATCCACGGTATGCAACGTTTCGGTAGGCATATCTCCGGCATCAGCCATGACCGGCATTTCCTGGGTCTTGTCGTCGCTCATGGTCACTCCTTTCCCGCTTTGCCCAATGTGTTGTCGGACGCATACTGCACCGCGACGCTGCCGCCGACCGTTGCCACGTCATTGATCTGCAGTCCGGCTGGCATGACCGGAGCCTTGCCATCATCGGTGAAGCACGGCCAATATTGATGATTGTCGTAGATTTCGCGGTAGGCCTTATCTACATTCCCGTCTTTGAAGGGGGAATCGGTCCTAGTGGAATCGGTGCCGGTATCCGTGCCATCTTCCGTATCGGTCTCATCATCGAAATCCTCGATGCCGGATTCGTCTCCGTACGAGCCGCAACTCCAATCGTAAGTTCCCAGCGCACGCTTTTTCACTACCGATTTCGTGGAATCGTTGCTCAGAATCGAGAACTCGACCCCGCCGGAATCCAACGTGAGCCCGTCCGGACTGCCGACGAAATCGGTGATGGTATAGAAATTGCTGTCAGACCCGAACGTCCACCAGCAACCGTTCGGCAAAGTCACCACGACCTGCGCGCTTGAGGCCACCACATTCAACGTTCCGGTAGGGCAGGAAGTTGTGCCCTGTGTGCCATCCTGAAGATCCACTTTGTGCGGACCGTTGTTTTTCGCGTAATCGCTTAAGTCGATATGCAGCACGTCGGTGGCGTAATCATCGCCTTGCGCGACGATGCCCTGCTCGTATTCGCTCATTTCACTGGCGGTGGAGCCCATGGTGGTTATTCCCGACACATTGACCGTCTTGTAGGATGAGGGAATGCCCGTGTCAATCCGATGGCTGAACAGCGAATAACCCGCCAAAGCCATCACCATGACCAACGACATGAATACGGATATCCATGTCAGAGGATGCAATCCTCCCGTTCTTCTGCCCACGAATCCGAGCGCGACAATAACGATTCCCGTCACTAGGCAGATGCCACCGACGCATGCCGCGGATGCCTGTAACGTGTATTCGATGCCCCGCTGCCCGCCTTGGATGCCGTACGTCATAATGCACCATACGCATAGCGCGCATGCAATCATCGTGAGACCGAACATCACCAACACCAACAGCGGACCAGCCGGTTTACGACGTCCCCTTCTTGGCGACGTAGGCGTCTGCGCTACCGGGGCTACCGGAGCGGTGAATGTTGGAGGAACATTGGCCGTGGCAAAAGCGGCCGGACCATTGGCCTGCTGTTGGTAGGCATGATACTGAGGCTGTTGAGGCTGAGGTCGCTGAGGCTGAGGCGATTGCGATTCCGGTGACGAAGCCGTGTTGGCCGCCCCGTTATATGCGCCGCTCGCCTGCATCGGCTGAGTATAAGGATTCGATTGCGCTGGAGACGGCGATGCAGGATGCACCGGCTGTCTGTACGAAGGACTTCCATATTGAGGCTGACCATATTGCGGTTGACCGTACGGAGCCTGACCGTACGGAGCCTGACCATATGGGGGCTGACCATACGGAGGCTGCTGACACTGATTTGAACGAACATTCGGCGCATAAATCTGCCTATTGAGCAGAAGCCACAGCACCAACGCGGCCAACGCGAAAGCAAGCCATCCCGCACCCGGCAAACAGATGGCCACAATGCAGAACAGCAACGCGCCAATGCAATTCCAATCCCACTTGCCGTTAATCAAATCCTCAGCAAGAATCTGATTGTCACGCTCATCCGGCAGCACAAACCACGCCAGACCATAGAACGCGGCACCCGCGCCGAAAAACAGCGTGGCAACCACCACAAGCGCACGAACCAACGTGGTATTCCATCCAAGACGACGTGCTATGCCATCGCACACGCCGCCAATCCAACGGTCATGTCCACGCTTGACCTGGCTGGAACGAATCCACGCGAAGAAACGGCCACCGCGGGAAGGTTGCGGCGAACCGTACGCAGGCTGCTGATAATACGGTTGTCCAGCAGCGGGCTGCGGCCCTGCGTTGCCGCGATCGCCCAGCGGATCATTGTTTGCATTGCTCATGGTTCCATTACAGCAACTCGCGCGTGCCACACGTATCGGGGAACACCCTGAATCTGCCCTGAACACTATATGAATGCCCTGAAACAGCGTCCCCACAGGCACAATAGAAGTATGAAATCCTTAGGAAAACCGTGGTACACGCAAAGCCAGTACGACCAGGCGAGCGCCGTGTATATGCGCTACCGCTGCGACCAGGCCCTGCATGAGGGACGTCCAATGCCGACGCAACCGGCCAAACTGCCGTTGATGCGCCCTTCATACGGACGCATGGGAGCTGGCGTGTGCAAGGCGATCAGCATGCATTTGGGCATTGCCGTGCTATGGGTGCGCCTGTTTTTTCTCGCCACCATATCTCTGTTCGGTGCGGGACTGATCGCCTATATTTTCCTGTGGATGGCGCTGCCCGTGGGTGATCCAGTCCAGCAGGCGTACATTATCGCAGGCAAGCGTTCGCCATGCAGGCACCGCTTTCCAGAGGCAACCTGCCGTACGGAACATATCCCGTTTCCCCGGAATATCAATCTTTTACAGCTCCGCAAGATGGTCAGCACACGCAACCACCATCTTTTGAAGATACGGCTGCACGCAACGACGGAACGCATGGCGATACGCAATCTTCCAGCGAAAGTCTTGAGCAGACACTGAAGAAGGCGCCGAAACCCGCTTTGCTTGCATTGGCTGGCCTGATGCTGCTTTCCATCTGTTTCGTCATGTTCGCAGGCGGTGTTGAACGCACTCTGATTGTGCCCCTGCTGCTTGGTCTGGTCGGCATCGGCGTCTCTTGGTTGCGTTTCAATGCCGAAGAAGGTCAGTTATGGACGATGCTTGGCGGTATTGCGATTATTTTCGCCGCATACGCTTTGTATGTCAGTTCCTGCATACATTTTGACGCGTTTTCCATGATTCGCATACTGTGCGCCGGTTTGGCACTGCTGATTGGCGTATTGCTTGCGATTGTGCCATGGATTATGGCACTGATTCGCGATTTGGGTACGGAACGCGCGTTGAAGGAACGCGAAGAGGAACGTGCGACATGACCGCACATCTGCATGATGGCGTACTGCAAACGTTGGCGCTGATTCAGTTGCATGCCGATGATCAGCAGACGGTGTTTTCGCTGGCGCGCTCGCAGGAACGCGAATTGCGTGAATGGCTGTATCAGGAACGCACCACGTCTGACCGTTCCGTGAACGCCGGTTTGAAAGAGATCGCCGCACATGTGGAAGACACGCATGGCAAGCCGATCGAAGTGGTGACGGTGGGCGACGCACGTCCAAGCGCGCAAACCGATGCGCTGCTTGATGCCACGCAACAGGCGCTTATCAATGCGGTAGCGCATGGAGGAGAGCCGATTTCCGTCTACTGCGAGGCAAGCAGCAAACTGGTGGAAGTATTCGTACGCGACCATGGCAACGGATTTGACGTGAATGCGATTCCCGCGAATCGCCTTGGCATTCGTGAATCGATTATCGGGCGAATCAAGCGTCGTGGCGGTACAGTGGAGATAGTATCGAGACCGCAATGGGGCACGGAGGTGCGCATGCATATGCCAATCGCAGACATGCCCGCATCCGCAGCCGCCGACACGAATGCGCAGCAATCACACGAATCGCAAAGCAACTCACAACGAACCGATTTTCCCAATCACCATAACCGTCAATCCAACAATCAACGTACCAATCAATTCAGCAATCAACCTACCAACCATTTCGAGGAGCAGCAATGAACGAGCAGGAACAGCAGATCCGCATCGCCATCGTTGACGATCATGAAATGTTCCGTGCGGGCGTTATCGCAACGCTGCAGCCGCATTTCGACATCGTCGGACAAGCGGCCGATGTCGAGGGATCGGTGGCGATGATCGCGCAGACGAAGCCGGATGTGGTGCTGCTTGATGTGCATGTCCCCGGCGGCGAGGGCGGCGGCGGAGCCGAAATTCTCGTGAAATCGCGCGCATACTCCCCTAATACCGTGTTTCTGGCGCTGTCGGTGTCTGATTCGCCGCAGGATGTCGGTTCGGTGATTCGTGCCGGAGCGCAAGGCTATGTGACAAAGACGATTTCCGGCGATGATTTGATTTCTTCCATCAAGCAAGTGCATGAGGGCTATGCCGTGTTTTCGCCGAAATTGGCGGGATTCGTGCTGTCCGCTTTCCAAAATGGCTCACCGGCTGGCATGGGCGGCCCTGCAAGCGGACCGATCCACGATGACGAGCTGGACCGCTTGTCGAACCGTGAGCAGGAAGTCATGCGCTTGATCGCGCGCGGCTACACGTACAAGGAAGTGGCTGCGGAACTGTTTATTTCCATCAAAACCGTGGAAACGCACGTCAGCTCCGTACTACGCAAACTGCAGCTGTCAAACCGCACCGAACTCACCCGCTGGGCCGCCGACCGCCGCATCGTATAACCGAAGAATCTTCCGGCTTATTTCGTCATATTCTGCGTAGACGTTGCGGACAGGCGTACATAGCCGGAATGATGCATGGTGAATCGCATGCGATCAGCGATATACACGTCAGTGGCACGCTCGAACGGGCATCCATCCGACGCATAGGCGATCCGGTGAATGCGCATCAGCGGAGTTCCCGCCTCGATCTGCAGCAGCTCGTTCTCCTGCTCGTCGCCGACCACCGATTCCAATGTTTCGTCGACATTGCACGGATACACGCCATAATCACGTTCGAACATGGTGTAGAACGGGGTCGTCAAATCGCGTGTAAGGAACAGAGGAAACAGATATGCCGGCAAATGCGACCGTTCCAACGAAAGCGGCCGATTTTCGATATACCGCAATCGCGTAATGTCGTAGATCATCGGATGCTCGCCCGGCAATCGCAGCAAACGCACGTCGGAAACGGAAGCCGGGGCAATCACCGCCTGCAATACTTTCGACGAAACGCGCATGCCTTGTCTTCGCGCGATCGTCGGCAATGATTCCACCGTGTTGATATTGCGTTCCAAACGTCCGTCCGATATGACGATGCCTCCGGCACGACCGATTTTGCGGATGATTTCATGATCGGATTCCAACACGGTCAACGCATTGCGCAAATCGGAACGGCTGACGCCAAGACTGTCGGCGAGCGCCCGTTCGATCCGAGTTTCTCTCCGGGAAGAAGCTCCTGTTCACGAATGCGAGCGCGGATACGGTAGACCAGTTCGCTCGTAGCGCTTCGCGTGCGCCTGATGCCGGTATGATCTTCCATATCCGCGCCCTTTCTTTATGGTTATCTGTCGTTTTACAGCTTCAATGTTTCCAGAGTCTTCATGAATCCATCCATGAACCAATCCACATCGGATTCGCTGAACACCAGCGGCGGGCGCAGCTTGAGGATATTGCCGTAACGGCCGCATACGGAGGTGAGGATGTGGTTGTCACGCAGGGTTTCGAGGATATCGAGCGCTGCCTGCTGGTCGGGATCCTTGGTGCCCGGCTTGACGATTTCGCAGCCGATGTACAGGCCCGCGCCACGCACGTCGCCGATGCAGGGGTGTGCCGGCATAAGCGACGCGACGGCATCCTTGAATATTGCGCCGACCTTCTTGGCGTTGCTCATGGTGTCTTCGTCACGCATCACGTCAAGCACCGCCTGGGCCGCGGCCATGCATACCGGGTTGCCGCCGAAGTGTTGAAGTAAGGAATGGAGCCTGCGAACGGTTCAAGTACTTCGTGGCGGGCGGCCATCATCGACGTGGGCAGACCGTTGGCCATGGGCTTGCCGGATGTGACCAGATCGGGAACAATGCCTTGGCGTCCGAATCCCCAGAATGCGTCGCCGGTGCGAGTGAAGCCCGGCTGCACTTCGTCGGCGATCCATACGCCACCCAGTTCATGAACGGCGTCGATCACCGGCTTCAGATAGCCGACCGGATCGGGGTACACGCCGTCGGAGGAGAAGATGGAGTCGGCAAGCAATGCCGCAAACTTGATGCCATGACGTTCCATATCGGCAACGGCCTTGCGCACTTCGCCAGCCATCCAGTTGCCGAATTCCTCGGCGGCGCATTCCGCGGCAGGCTTGCGTCAATGACCAAGCGGTAAGTGTCCGGCGTGGGAATCATGCGCATGGTCAAGCCAAGCGTTTGCGCGGTGCCGAGCGCTGGGGAAAGCTTGGAGGTGAGTGCCGAATTGCCATGGTAGGCCTCGCTGGTCACGATCACGCCTTCGCCGCCAGTGTAGGTCTGTGCTACGCGAATGGCCAGATCGTTGGCTTCGGAACCAGTGCACTGGAACATGATGCGGTCAAGTTCGTCAGGCATGGTGGAGAGGATATCTTCCGCATAATGCAGGATGTTCTCATGCAGGTAGCGCGTGTGGGTGTTGAGCATCGAAGCCTGCTGGGTAAGTGCATCCACCACGCGCGGGTGACAGTGGCCGACGGATGCGACATTGTTGTACACGTCCAAGTATTCCTCGCCGTCGGCATCCCAAAGATGCGAGCCACGGCCCTTCACCAGATGCACTGGATTGCGGTAGAACAAACGGTAGGCCGGACCAAGCACGTCACGCTCTTCGGTTAGTTTGCGTGTTTCTGGGTCGAGCGCGGCCGCCATTTCCGGACGGAAGCTATTGGTGTCCATGATGGTTGATCGAGTTGCCATGATTCCTTCTTTCGTTGGCTTCCTGTGGCGTTACCCACACGGTAACGCAGTAATGTTGAGTGGCTGATACAGCGCAGAAACAAACCATTTCCGCTGTTTTCCACCTATTTGGTTGACCTTTTTACATATTTCCGATGATTGAAAAAGGCCGCATCCCAGATGAACACGGCCTTGGCGATATCGTTTTATTTCAAGAAAACGAAACGATAATCGCAGAAAATCAGTCAGTCTTCAGTCTTATATGCGACCTTTCCGCCGGAAGCGGCGAACTCTTCTTCCGGAGAAAGCACCAGGTGCTTACGTCCGTAAACCGCGAAGAAGATGGTCGCGAGAACGTAGATGACCACCATGGCGTAGACGGCCAGTCGATAATCCGGGTTCAGCAGCACGGCAACGAAAATGCAGAATGCAAGCAAACCTGCGATTACCGCGCCCGGCACGCCGAACGGGCTGGTGAACGGACGCTTGATATCAGGCATCTTCTTCCTGAGGATCACATAGGAAACCATCTGCAGCAGATATGCCAGCACCGCACCCCACACGGCGATGTTCAACACCACCGAACCGGCGCCATCACCGCCGTACGCGATGATGAACAGGGCTGCGAAACCGATGATCGCGCCGACGACCAGACCCCAGTACGGCGTCTTCTTCTTACCGGTCAGCGACAGGAACGCCGGATAATAGCCTGCACGGGACAGTGAATACAGGTTGCGGCCATATGCGAACATAATGCCTTGGATGGAAGCGAGCAGACCGATCAACGCGAATGCGGACAGCACCGCGGCGAGATTGCCCGGCAGAATCGCACGATAGCCATCCAGCAACGGCTCATCGGAACCAGCGAGCGCTTCGGAACCGACCACAGCCGGGTTCAGGAACACGATGATCAGCGCGGACAATCCCAGCGTGAAAATGCACAGGCGGGACGACTTCGGAATGTTCTTTTCCGGCTCACGCACTTCCTCTGCAGCCAGAGGCAGCTGCTCAATACCAAGGAACAACCACATGGCGAACGGCATGGCGTAGAAGATGGCACCTGGCCGAACGGCAGGAACGCGGAGTTGCTTCGGTAGGCGTGATATTGAGCAGCGTGGAGAAATCGGCCTTACCAGTGGCGAAAGCGCCGATACCGAACAGTGCGACGATGGCGAGCGCGGCGATCGACACGACTTCGGCGAAACGGAACGACGTTTCGGCGCCCAGCCAATTGACCACTACGAAAATCGCATACAAGGCAAGCCACCAAACCCAAGCCAAGCCATGATCGTCAAGCGAATATCCGGTCAGGTTCGACAGGATCGCATCAGCGTATGCCGACGAGAAGTAGACGATGGTGGCTGCGGTCATCACATACTCGATGGTTTCCGCAAGGCCGGTGAAGAAGCCGCCCCACGGACCCATGGCGGCACGCGCGAAGGAATACGCGCCACCCGTGTGCGGCATGGCCGACGCCATTTCGCTGATGGAGTTGAGCATAAGCACGTACATGAGGTACACCACGATGGCGGCCACCAGCATGCCACCCCATCCGGCTTGGGCGATGCTCCGTTCCAGCCGGAGAAGTCGCCGGAGATCACCGCGGAAATGCCGATGGCCCATAGACCGAACGCTCCCGCGGTTCGCTTAAGCTGTCGTTTTGCGAAATAGTCCTTGTCGGTTTCAACGTAGGTCACGCCGCCTATCGATCGTCCCGAAACAGTTGACGCAGTCATTGTAATCGCCTTCCTCTCTTATTGTTCGGCGAGTTATGCCATTGATTCCTCGTTTGGTTGGTTGCGGTCAGATGTTGTTAAGTTATAAAAATTGAGATTTTCGTAATTGCGTATTTTTACGTGCTTACGATTGGATTTCTTGGATTGTCTGGTTTCTGCGTAATTACGCTTGTTTCATGCAACTTGCCTAATGCAGCAGCCAGAGCGGATCCTCAAGATAGTTTTTTGCGCACATTACGCTGCCGGGAGCCTGCTGTGCAGCGAGACCGTCGGGCAGGGCATCCTCACGGTGCTGGTGGTCCAGCCGAGCATCTGCATGCGTCGGATCATGGAAAGCGCGGACATGATACGCAGTTCCTCATCCGTGAACGAACCTGCGACGCGCTGGTATCCCTTGACCCACGCCTTGGCAAGATCGGAGCATACGTTCATGTTCGATGAAACTCAGCGATGAAGCGTAATCGTAGAGATACCAGCTGTATCCGGCATCGTCGAAATCGATGACGGTCAGTCTCCCGTCATTGCCGCGAATCACGTCCGACGGGCGCAAGTCGGCATGGATAAGCCCCCAAGTTTCGTTGGTTCTCGGCACTTTCATCACCACGTCCATGGCCTTCCACAGCGCGGTGTCGCACAGCTGCTTCTCTTCGTCGGTGAGATTGGCGTTTTCCCAACGTCCCCAACGCGGTGCCGGACCAACCATGTTCGAAAGATCCCAATTGAAGCGGGTGAAACCGTACGGTTTGCTCCACGTGCGCGACTGCTCATGGAATTTCGCAGCCCATTCACCGATCGTCTCGTAATACGGTGCAGGATTCTCAAGATCTTCCAGCACGGTTCCTTCCACATATTTCGTGGAGATCACCGTCCAGCCGACACCGTTCAGATCAGTGATTTTCGTTACGAACGTGCCACGGATGGTGGGAACCGGATTGATCAGGCTGATACCTTCGATATCATGCAACGCATTCAACCAGCTGATTTCCGACGCCACCGCCTCGGGACCTCCCACATAGCCCGGCTGCGAGACACGTACCACGCCTTGGGGCTCGCCGTCCAGCAACAGCAGGAACGTCGCGTTCTCGGATACGGTGATGAGGTTGAGTTGCGCCCGCTGGTGTCGATGCCCCAAGCCGCGCAAACGCCTTGGAAAAGCCAGAATGGTGCGGGGCATCCTTTGGTGAGCCCACTGAAAGTGTCTAGACTGACCGCTTGCGTAGGATCGTCAAGCAAGCTAGTGATCTGCTGTGCCATGGTGGCCTCGATTCATACATGGGATTTTTCCTGTGAGAGACATGTCCGTCAGTAAAACCTCTTCACGAAACTGTCGATACCCACGATTGTGCCGGAATCGTCCGTTACAATCACCACCGCACTGTTACGCCGCAGTTACAAAAGCGCACCACAAGATTAATGGCTCATTACCGATGCCAGCCGAGCATCATCCAAGTTTTGGCGCAATATGCACGACATACAAAAAAACGGGGTTTGCTGAGCAGAACTCAACAAACCCCGCAGAATCAAAGTCCTTACCTATCCTACGATGGAATCAGTATCAGTGACGGTAACCAGTGGCGTGAACAACGCCATGGTGTTCAATGCCATCTGATGGTTTTCCGGAGAACTGCCGGCGCAGGCGTCTGCCGCGACGCGCACGGCCACGCCACTGTCGGCGGCGGCGAGCACGGTGGTGAGCACGCAGCAATCGGTGGCAACACCACATACGGTAATCTTCTTGGCGCCCTTGATGGCTTCGCTCAACTCACTTCCCCACTTGCCGAAAGTGTCGCGGCTGACCACTGCATGGCCCTTTGCCAATTCCGCGGTGTCTGCAGTGAAGTCGTACATCGGATCATCGGGGGCTACCAAAAACTGCGGCCAATCCTTGAAATAATCGACCCAAGCGTTTTGCGGCGGCTCAGGCGCAACATATCGCGTGTAGACCACACGATCGCCGAACGCCTTAGCCAATCGTGCGAACGCTTCATCAGTAGTGTGATAGGAGCCGTCCGGGCAAGCCCATGCGGACCATTCACTTTCCGCAAAAACACGCTGCCTATCGATGACCACCAGCCATTCATCTTCCGCGATCATGGCTTTCCCTTTCTGTATATCACTTAAGTTTGGTCAGGCTTCCGAAACCGGCAGATCAGCTTCCTGCTTGGTAATATCGCCGCGCTGGAACATCAATGATCCCGCAAGACCAATAATCAGCGCAACAATCACACCAAGATTGGCGGCAGCCAACTACCGTCTTTACCCCCGATAAGGAACAGCAGATACCCCTGCCAGTTCAGCCAGCTGGCGGCAGTGTTGACCACCAATCCCCAACCAAGCACGGTACCGACGACGAGAATGACGAAAGACTTACCGTTCCACGCACCGTAACGACCCTTCGGATCATACAAATCAGCAGTGCTGTAATCCTTCTTGCGAATGATCACATCGGCCACGAACATGCCGGCCCATACGGCCATCGGCACACCAAGCGTGGTCAGAAAGCCTTGGAACGGGCCAATGAACGTGTCGGAGAAGAAAGTCACGTAGACCACACCAAGCACAGTCAAAGCGGCGGTGAGCGCGGCAGCCACGGTACGCGGCAACTTCACACCGAACGACAGCAGCGCAAGCCCGTTGGAATAATTGTCCATAATGGAGCCGGACATCAAACCGAGCACGGCCACAATGGTGTACGGAATCAAGTACCAGGTCGGCAGAATGGAAGCCATGGCTCCAATCGGATCATTTCCAACGTTTTCCGCCATGTCGGCATTGGAAACCGCGAGCAGCAGACCGTAGAAAATCAGGAACACATTGGCAATGGACGCACCGAATGTGGTCCAGAACACAATGCCGCCATTGGAGGAGTTGCGCGGCAGATAGCGCGAGTAATCGGCAGCGATATTCACCCAGCCCAAGCCAAAGCCGGTCATCACGAAGAAGCAGCAGCCGAGCATGGCCGGCAATGATCCCGCCGGAACCGAGGCAATGGCGGAAAAGTCAATATGTCCCCAGCCGAGGATAAAGAAACCGACGGTGATCACACCGGTCACGATGGTGATGACCTGCTGACAACGCATAATCAGGTCGTATCCGAAAATACCTGCGACCACCACAAGGCCGACCACCACAATGGTGGAGATGATCTTGGGCGCGACACCAGAGCCCCAACCGAGTTTTTCGATGGTGCTTGATAATGCCAACACAGCGGTGGTGGTCAGTGAAATCTCCCAGCCTAATGTGGCGATCCAGCTCAGAGCCGCTGGCACTTTGGCACCTTCCACGCCGAACGTGGCGCGGGTGAGCACCATGGTGGGCGCGTTGCCGCGTTTGCCCGCGATGGAAATGATGCCGACCAGCAGGAACGAGATGACCACGCCAATAATGGTCATGGCGGTGGCCTGCCAGAACGAAATGCCGAAACCGAGCGCCCACGCGCCGTACGACATGGCGAACATGGAAACATTGGCAGCGAACCAGGGCCAAAACAGACTGGCCGGCGTGCCCTTACGCTCCTCTTCGGATATGGTGTCGATACCCTGCTCCTCGATGGAGAGGGTCCCTTTCTCATTGCTCATGTGAAACTAATCTCCTTGAATCTGCCGAGCAACGCCGCGGGCAAGCGACATGCACGCCGCGTCAGCGCAATCGTGCACATGATATAACCACTTATAGTCATTTGTACCATAAGTCTTAGAACGCCCTTCCTAGGAGCCGCTCAACCTCCTTTCGATCAGGCAGGTAGCCGGCCCTGATCGCGTTACAGACAACGCCGAAGCAGCATTGGCGCAACGTACAGCCTCCTCCAACGGCACGCCTTCGCACAGCAGGGCGCACAACACACCCGCGTGACAATCACCAGCGCCATTGGTATCCACCGCTTTCATTGGAAAACCTGGAATTCGCAGCACTTCGTCACCGGGAATCGCCGACCACGCACCATCCGCGCCCACGCGAACGATTACAGGAGATTGCAATCGATCGCACAGCCACGCAACCGTCTCCTCATTGACATTCGCACTCTCAATCTCTTGCAGCATATCCCGCGAAACCTTGCAATCGCAAGAATCGCCACTATCGAACGCCGCCAAACGTTGCGCAATCAACGTTGCCTCGCGTTCATTGCACGACCATATCGGACGATATGCGAGCATCACACGGAAAACGTCATCATCAACTGCCGAGATCATCGGAGAAGGATCGAATACCGCAGTGAACTCACGATGTTCAGTCGTTCTTTTCACAAAAGCAAGCAGCGCGTCCGCAGTGTGATGCACCAACGTGTATCCGCTCACATGCACGACATCCCGCTTTTCTGGATTCACAGAATCGAACGCATCGGCACTGCCGTACGCTTCTGCGCCCCTCGTCGAAATGAACGTCCGTTCAGCATTCGCGTCGGTCAACGCCACGCAAAATCCCGAATCGTGCACGGCATCCCGCTTGCCGATATGCTGAATTTCCTGATTTTCCAACGTTTGCAGAATCTGCGAAGCCCACGGCCCCGTACCAATCACACCAGCATGAGACGCCTTAACGCCCATGCGGCGCACGGCATACAGCGTGTTGAAGCTGGCACCAACCTGCGTTTGCACATTGCCGGCGAACACATCTTCACCCGCACGCGGCACCGCGTCCACATTCATGGTCAGATCGACAATAACCTGCCCAAGAGAAATAACTTTTCCAGTCATTGCGATGCCTTTCGCACTTCCGTCATAGTTTCGCTAACTACGGTTCCTGCAGATCAAACGATATTGACATCATTAAGCGCACTATCATCGCGTAACGCGCGTAGCGACGTAACAGTGCCGACCAAATCAAGGTGATTATCTTCAGCAAGTTGTGAAAGCACCTGATCAAGCATGGTTTTGTCGAAACCTTGCATACCATGCCACGCCCCCAGCATCGCGCCCGCAATAGCCGCAATGGTGTCAGTGTCGCCACCGATAGAAGCCGCGAAACACAAAGCATGCGTGGGATCGTCAAAAAAGCGCGCCGCAATGGCGAAAGCGGCGGCCACGGACTCGTTCGATTCCACGCTGGTACCGCAATTCCGTTGCAGCACAGCAGCGAATTCGTTGTCATTGAGCCTGCATCCATCAGTTTCGGCCCAATTCATGAAATATTGCACACGCGCAAGCACCGAAGCCTTTGCCGACCAATTGCCACGCTGTGGAAGCTTCCGTACGAATTCCACCGCGAGGTGCAAAAAGTCACGTTCTCCTTCAATGGCAAAGCTCACCGCCGCAGCCACCAAAGTGGTCGCTTCAATGCCCTGCACCGTGTTATGCGTCACCACACAGGATCGCCAGGCGGCGTCGGCGAGCGCTTGGCCTGGACGGAATGCGATGCCACCGGCGTGGCACGCATTGCACCGCCGTTGGTGGTGCCGAATCGGCCGGTCTCTTCCAGACTTACGCCTTCGGTAAGTTTTTGCAGCGCTGCTTTGGTGGAAGGTCCCAGCAGGTCAAGCGATCCCTTGGCTTCATCGCAGCTTCCCATTGCAGCAGATCGTGGGCGTATCGGGTGTTATCAATGCAGCCGTTATCGTCGATAAGTCGCCGTGCGAGTACGAAAGCCTGTTCTGTATCGTCGGTGACGGCACCAGCTTTCATATTCGGTGCGATCGGCTGCTGCGGCACGGCATTCATAAGTTTCGTGATCGGACCGTCGTAATACCGGCGAATCTGCTTGTCCGACATGCTTTGCGTAGGCATTCCCAACGCATCGCCCAACGCAAGCCCAGCCATAGCTCCCATCGCTCGTTCCTTCATTTGCATCCCATTCTCACGCATAGTCACAGCAGCCTTTCTCACAACTCAGCCTGATCGTACACCGAACAACATCACAATCCCTCCCCAATCCTTCCAGTCACTGGAAGAAAGTGGACATTTACAAGCCTCTCAACGACCCAAATCTTCCACCCACTGGAGAAAAACAGACGCCCACAAGCCCCCAGCGGGAAAATCCCCCAGTCACTGGAAGAATCACCCGCCACAGACCATCCCAGCGACCCAAATCCTCCACCCACTGGAAGAATCTGGACGCTCACAGGGCCAACAGCGGGAAGATTGTTCCAGTGGATGGAA
>ENA-OUNI01000189-OUNI01000189.1-human-gut-metagenome-genome-assembly--contig:-NODE-189-length-27405-cov-2.140370_pt1 | contig 27405 bp, 37 predicted proteins | sample MGYA00242499_ERZ504580 | MGnify/ENA primary metagenome ERZ504580 (study PRJEB26092, sample SAMD00036315) | human gut metagenome | host: Homo sapiens | study: EMG produced TPA metagenomics assembly of... | reverse complement strand
GCCGACGAACGCGGCGGCCGCGACTACCTCGCCACTTTCGTGGGGTATTTCCCCGCCGACAACCCGCGTTACAGCTGCATCGTCGCCATCAAGACCTACCACGGCCCAGCGCCCGCAACTCCTACTACGGCGCATCGCTCGCCGCACCGGCATTCAAAGCCATCGTCGAACGGGTATATGCCTGGATGCCGAGTGGCATGCACCCCTGACCGAAAGCGACGTCCCCTCCGTGGCACCGGTCAAGGGAGGCGATGTACAGGAGATGAGGACGCGGCCGGCCGCCTTTCGATAACGACCGACATCGCCCGCCGCGGGCAGGGATGGGCCACAGCGACGCAGGATTCCGCACGCGTGGAGGTGACGCCCGTACAATGCGAGGAGGGCGTCATGCCCGCCGTACAGGGAATGGCTCTGAAGGATGCACTCTATCTGCTGGAGAGCCGGGGACTGCGCGTGCGTGTCAGCGGCAAGGGAAAGGTGGTCGCGCAATCCATACGCGCAGGCACGCAGATAAGGGAAGGCGATGCGGTCACCATCACGCTGAAGCAGCAGGCAACTAACCGGCCCCGCAGACAGCGGCACACAGCCGGCACATATACGAACAACGGACAACAGACGATAAAAACAGATACAGGCATGAAATTGACCGAACTCCTATCGGGCATCGAAACGCTGCAACGGGCAGGCGCTCCGGAAACCGACATCACCTCGCTCGGATTCGACTCGCGCCATGCGACGGCGGGCCAGCTCTTCTTCGCCGTCAAGGGCAGTGCAAGCGACGGGCACGACTACATGGCACAGGCGACGGCCAACGCGCCGCTGCAGTGGTATGCGAACGGCTGCCGGAAGAGCCCTTTCCCGGAGTGGCATACATCGTCGTGGCGGACAGCTCCGCCGCGCTCGGTACCATCGCCTCCCGATTCTACGGCGAACCGAGCCACAAACTGAAACTCGTGGGCGTGACGGGCACCAACGGCAAGACCACGACCGCCACCCTGCTCTACGACCTGTTCCGCAGGCTCGGTTACAAGGCGGGACTCATCTCCACGGTCGTCTACCGAATCGACAACGAGACGCTTCCCTCCACGCACACCACGCCGGACGCCATCCGCCTCAATGCCATGCTGGCAGAGATGGCGGAACGCGGATGCGACTACTGCTTCATGGAGGTCAGTTCCCATAGCATCGTTCAGGAACGCATCGCCGGGCTGACGTTCGCCGGGGGTATCTTCACGAACATCACGCACGAACACCTCGATTACCACGGCACCTTCGCCGAATACATACGCGCCAAGAAACGCTTTTTCGACCATCTGCCGAAAGGGGCATTCGCACTCGTGAACACCGACGACCGCAACGGAGCGGTGATGGTGCAGAATAGCGCCGCGACAACATACACCTATGCGCTGCGCAGCTTCTCGGACTTCCGGTGCCGCATACTGGAGAACACGCCCGAAGATGCTGCTCGAATTGGACGGACAGCAGGTATGGACGCGCTTCCTCGGACGGTTCAACGCCTACAACCTCGCCGCGGTTTACGGTGCGGCAAGGCTCCTCGGTGCGGACTGCGACGAAACGCTGCAGGCACTCAGCACGCTCACACCGGTGAACGGACGTTTCGATACGCTGCACTCTCCGGACGGAATAACGGCCATCGTGGATTACGCCCATACACCGGACGCACTGCGCAACGTGATGGATACGGTGAACGAACTCCGCAGCGGTGCGGGCCGGCTCATCGTGGTCGTCGGCTGCGGCGGCGACCGCGACCGCACCAAACGCCGTCATGGCACAAATAGCCGCCGAAGGAGCCGACCTGGCGCTCTTCACCTCCGACAATCCGCGCCATGAAGACCCGGACGCCATCCTCTCCGAAATGACCGCCACACTGCCCGACACGGGACGGTGGCTGACCATTACGGACCGCAGGCAGGCTATCCGGGCCGCAGCAGCCATGGCACGCAAGGGCGACTACATCCTGATAGCAGGCAAGGGACACGAAACCTACCAGATAACCGGCGACACGCGCACCCACTTCGACGACAAGGAGGAGGCAAGAAAGGCGCTCGGCATGGCTCTTCCCGGAGAGGACGGAAAGCCGTCCCGACAATAATTCCGGCTGCAGGACATCAACCGAATCATTTATAGCGTATTTTTACGGCCCGAACGACAACCCGAAAAACAGTTTACGTAAATGCTTTATTCTCTGCTCGAATACCTCGGAACCCATTTCGACCTGCCGGGAGCGGGCCTGTTCCGCTACCTTTCGTTCCGCTCGGTATGTGCAATCGTCTTTGCGCTGCTCATCGGCGCCATCTTCGGCAAAAAGATATCGAAAGGCTCCGGCGGCACCAGATAGGCGAAGAGATTCGCAACCTCGGTCTGGAAGGACAGATGGAGAAACGCGGAACCCCCACGATGGGAGGACTGATAATCCTCGGAGCCATGCTCATCCCGGTAATACTCTTCTGCGACCTGGGCAACGTCTATATCCAGCTCATGATAGTGTCGTCCGTATGGCTCGGCCTGCTCGGTTTCGCCGACGACTACATCAAGGTATTCCGCAAACACAAGGAGGGGCTCAAGGGCAGATTCAAGATAATCGGCCAAGTGGGACTCGGCATCATCGTCGGCACGGTCATGTGCTTCAGCCGCGACATCGTCATCATCGAGAAGTCGCAGCCCAAAGCGACCGTGGTGAACGTCCGGGCGGACAATACGGACACGGCGACAGAGGAGGCTACACGGTGACCGCATACCCCGGCAACGAACCGCAGAAAACGACCAAGACCACCATCCCCTTCGTGAAGAACAACGAATTCGATTACCACTGGCTCGTTCCGACCGACAAGCCGTGGGGCGACGTACTGACATGGCTCATCTACATTCTGATAGCCATCTTCATCATCACGCGGTCTCCAACGGCGCCAATCTGACCGACGGGCTCGACGGGCTCGCAACGGGGGTATCGGCCGTCATCATCGTCATCATGGGCGCCTTCGCCTACCTCTCGGGCAATATCATCTACTCCGACTACTTGAACATCATGTACATACCCGGAGCGGGCGAACTGACGGTCTTCGCCGCCGCACTCGTGGGAGCACTCATCGGATTCCTGTGGTACAACTGCTATCCGGCACAGGTGTTCATGGGCGATACAGGCAGCCTGGCACTCGGCGGCATCATCGCCGTCTTCGCGCTGCTCGTCCGCAAGGAACTCCTGCTGCCGCTGCTGTGCGGCATCTTCCTCGTGGAGGCGGTCTCGACCATGGTGCAGGTCTCCTACTTCCGGTACACCAAACACCGCTACGGCGAAGGCAGGCGCTACTTCCTGATGGCGCCGCTGCACCACCACTACCAGAAAAAAGGGATTCCCGAAAACAAAATCGTCGTGCGTTTCTGGATAGTCCAGATACTGCTCGCAGCCATGACGCTGGTAACCCTTAAAATACGTTAAGCACCATGAAAGTAGTTGTATTGGGCGGAGGAGAGAGCGGATACGGCTCGGCCATACTGGCTCAAGTCAAAGGGCTGGAGGTCTTTCTCTCCGACAAGGGCACGATAGCGCCCAAATACGCCGAAATACTCGACCGTTACGGCATCGCCTACGAGGAGGGCACGCACACCGAAGCCCGGATACTCGACGCCGACCTGGCTATCAAAAGTCCCGGCATTCCGGAAACGGCCCCCATTGTGGTGAAGCTGCGCGAACGGGACATACCGGTCATCTCCGAAATCGAGTTCGCCGGACGCTATACGAAAGGAAAGACCATCTGCATCACCGGTTCCAACGGCAAGACCACCACGACCACCATGACGGGCGAAATCCTCCGTGCGGCAGGATACGACGTAGCCGTCGGAGGCAACATCGGAGAGAGTTTCGCCTATACGGTCGCCACCGCAGACCGGGAGTGGTACGTACTGGAGCTGAGCAGCTTCCAACTCGACGGTATCGTCGATTTTCGGCCCGACATAGCCGTTATCACGAACATCACCCCCGACCACCTGGACCGTTACGGCAACAAGTTCCAGAATTACATCGACAGCAAGTTCCGCATCATCCGCAACCAACGGCCCGAAGACTACTTCATCTACGGTATCGACAACATGGTGATATGCCGCGAAATCGCGCTCCGGACGCCCTCCATGCGCATGCTGCCCTTTACGGCCAAGACTGCACCCGGCTGTACGGATACGCACATACCGGCCGAAGGAAGGGGGTACGAACGCCGGACAGACAACGCGTACCGTACCGAAGAGCAGGCTGCCGGAGAGGCCGGACAGTTGGTAGATGACGTGACTGTACACGACTATCCGGGAGCATTCTACATCCCTGCGGGCGTCTTCCGGGTATCGGCTGACGGACGGACTGCATGAATAGACCCCTCGCGAATGAAAATCAAGGGGATACACAACATTTACAATGCCGAGGCAGCGGCACTCGCAGCACTTGCGGCAGGCGTGTCGCCCTCCGTCGTGGAAGATACCCTGTATGCCTTCACCGGAGTGGAACACCGGATGGAACCGGCCGGGACCGTCGGCGGCGTGGAATACATCAACGATTCGAAAGCACCAACGTCGATTCGGCATGGTATGCCCTCGACAGCATGACACGTCCCACGGTATGGATAGCCGGAGGCACCGACAAAGGAAACGATTATGACGTCCTGAAACCGCTGGCCGAACGGCACGTCAAGGCGCTCGTCTGCATGGGGGTGGACAACGCCAAGCTGATACGCGACTTTACGGGCATTGTCCCGGTCGTTTACGACACCCACTCCCTCGACGAAGCGATGCGCGTATGCACCGAGCAGCCGAACCGGGCGATACCGTCCTGCTTTCGCCCGCGTGCGCCAGTTTCGACCTCTTCCGGAACTACGAGGAGCGGGGCCGGCTCTTCAAGGCCGCCGTTGAAAGACTAAAGGAGAACGCCGGGTGATGGAGGATGAAAAAAGACGCACGGAGGGCGGTACACCGAAGAGATGTACCGGGAGGGGTTCCGCGGAGGGACGCTTCGCCGCATGGTCGGAAAAGGGAACGGAAGCCGCACGCATGGTGGGCGCAGAGGCCAAACGCCTCTCCGAAACCGGCATGGAGATAGGAAAGAAGGTCGGAAAGAGAAGCCGCCGATGGATAGACGCCATCTTCGGGGGCGATAAGGTATTGTGGACAGTCATCATCGTCCTGCTCATCTTCTCCATGCTGCTGACCTTCTCCGCCACGGTTTACAAGCCAGGAGGAACACCGACGGCCAAACTCATCAACCAACTCGTATTCATCGGGGCCGGCATCGCGGCGCTGCTGGTGGTACACGTCATCAAGTATCAGTTCTACGGACGCATCGCCAACGCCGTCTTCATCTTCGGGCTCATTCTGACTGTCCTGGCCATGGTCATCGGCCCCGAGGAGGCAGGAGCGCGGCGTGACCTGGATATCCCGCTCATCCACATCCGGTTCCAGCCCTTCGAGATACTGAAGATAGGCGTTATCATGGTACTCGCCAAGCAGTTGGCCCGCCGCCAAAAGAACATTGAACACACTCCTATCCTGCCGAGTTTCAATCCGAAATCATGGGTCGATGACGCCCAACGCAACGTGGATATCATCCGCAACGAGACCATTCCGGTACTCGGCCCGATAGTCATCACCTGCATCTTCACCTTTCTCTCGGTGGGCAACTCCACCACGCTCATCATCGCCGCGACCTGTCTGGTCATGCTCTTCATCGGCCGGGTACGTATGGCCGACCTGGGCAAGATGGTCGGTGCAGTAGCACTGCTCGGCATCGTACTCTTCGCCGCCGGGCTGGGCCGAAGCGACACGGGACGGAGCCGTATGGCGAGTTTCAAACCCGACATGCTGACCAAACACGCCCGCATGACCTCCGACAGCATCGAAATATACGACTACCCGGCGCGCACGCTGCCCGACGGCAAGGTCAGCCCCGCCGAACCGAGCCAGTCCGTCAATGCCAAGATGTCGATTGCGTCGGGCGGCTTCTTCGGAAAGGGCCCGGGAATGAGCACCCACCGCTCCAACCTCGAAGAGGCCGAACGGGACTTCGCCTACGCTTTCATCATCGAGGAGTACGGCGCGTGGGCGGACTCGTCGTCCTGCTGCTCTACCTGTGGCTCTTTTCCGGACGATACAGATATTCAAGAAGTGCGGAACGGCCTTCCCCAGCCTGCTGGTGCTGGGGCTCGGCCTGATGATAGTGCTTCAGGCGATGATACACATGCTCGTATCGGTATCGCTCTTTCCCGTCACGGGCCAGCAGCTGCCTCTGATAAGCAAGGGCGGCTCGTCGCTCGTCTTCACCCTCACGGCATTGGGGATGATACTCGGCGTCAGCCGACAGACTTCGGAAAAGACGCTCGACAACCCGAAAGGAGAGTCGCTGTTCGAGAAAGAGACGGCCGGAAAGCAACCGGCAGGCACTCCCCGCAACCGATAGCGATACACAGCCGCCCGGCCCGCAAAGGTACGGAGCGGACGAAACAAGATAAACGACACAGGCAATGGAGAACGGCAAATTGAAAATCATCCTCAGCGGCGGCGGTACGGGCGGCCATATCTACCCCTCCGTCGCGGTGGCCGAGGCCCTGCGCAGGGAACTGGGCGACGGTGTGGAACTCCTCTTCGTGGGCGCCGAAGGGAAAATGGAGATGGAGAAACTGCCCGCCCTCGGCTACCGGGTAGTGGGCCTGCCGGTGGCCGGATTACAGCGCAAACTCGACCTCCGGAACTTCACCCTGCCCTTCAAGGTGATGAAAAGCATCCGCGAAGCCCGGCGCACGATACGCGCCTTCGGGGCCGATGCGGCGGCCGGTTTCGGCGGATATGCCAGCGCTCCTGTCCTTTGGGCGGCACAGCACATGGGAATCCCCACCCTGATTCAGGAACAGACTCCTACGCCGGCGTGACCAACAAGATACTCTCGCGCCGGGCCGACCGCATCTGCGTCGCCTACGAAGGATGGAGCGTTTCTTCCCCGCCGACCGTATCCTCTTCACCGGCAATCCGCTCCGGGGGGACTTCGGCAAGGCCGCACCGCGGGCGGAAGCCGCAGCCCATTTCGGGCTGAAACCCGACATCCCCACGATACTGATAGTGGGCGGCAGCCTCGGCACACGCACGCTTAACGAAGCGATGAAACGCCATGCCGATGCATTGGGCACCCGGAACGAGGTGCAGGTTATATGGCAGACGGGCAAATACTACGAAAAGGAGATGGAGGCGTTCATGGCACAGAGGCACTACCCCAACATCTGGCGGGAGCTTCATCGACCGCATGGACTACGCCTATGCGGCGGCCGACGTGGTCGTCTCGCGTTCGGGAGCCTGCTCGGTTTCGGAACTCGCCCTCGCCGGCAAGGCCGTCATCTTCGTCCCCTCGCCCAAACGTGGCCGAAGACCACCAGACCAAGAATGCCCGCGCCCTGGCCGACCGGGGAGCGGCCCTGCTCATTCCCGATGCCGAAGCGGTGGAAAAAGCCCTGCCCGCGGCCCTCGTCCTCGCCGGCGACCTGCCTCGCCGGGAGGAACTCGAACGGAACATCCGTACAATGCTACACCCGACGCCGCACAGCAAGTGGCCTCTGAAATCATCAAACTCGCACGCAGACCATGACGGACACGCAAGCCAAAAATATCTATTTCCTGGGAATCGGCGGCATCGGCATGAGCGCCATCGCCCGCTATTACCTGCTCGAAGGGGTCCGGGTGGGCGGATACGACCGGACGGAAACCGCCCTCACGCGCGCTCTCGCCTCCGAAGGGGCCGACATCCATTACGAGGACGACCCGGCCCGCATCGCCGCCCCTTTCCGTAATCCGGACGACACGCTCGTCGTCTATACGCCCGCCATCCCCCACGACCACGCCGAAACGGCCTGGTTCCGCAGCCACGGCTTCCGTATCCTGAAACGCTCGGAAATCCTCGGCGTGCTGGCCGCGGACAAATACGTCATGGCTGTAGCGGGAACGCACGGCAAGACCACCACCACCACCCTCACCGCATGGCTGAATCACGTGGCCGGCGGAGGCGGCAGCGCGTTCCTCGGCGGCATATCGAAAAATTTCGACAGCAACTTCGTACACGGCCCCGGCAGGCGGCTCGCCGTCGAAGCGACGAATTCGACCGCTCGTTCCTCCAACTGTGGCCGGACGCGGCGGTCATCACCTCCGCCGACGCGACCACCTCGACATCTACGGCACGCACGAAGAGCTGCGCCGCACCTTCGCCCGCTTCGCCGGACAGATAAAACCGGGCGGGACACTCATCATCAAACGGGGCGTAGAGCTCCCGATAGCGAACCGGGACATCCGCACCTACACGTATGCCTGCGACGCGGAGGCCGACTTCCACGCGACCGGACTGGAGGTACAGCCCGACGGCACCTATCGTTTCGACATCGTCTGCCCAGACCGCACCATCCCCGACTGCCGGTTGGGTATCCCCGGCCGGGTGAATGTGGAGAACGCCATGGCCGCCGTGGCCCTGCTGTGGGTGGCCGTTTCGATGAGGCAAAGCTCCGCGAGGGACTCGAAACCTTCCGGGGCGTGAAGCGCCGCTTCGACTTCCACATCAATACGCCGGAACTCATCTACATGGACGACTACGCCCACCACCCCGAAGAGTTGCGCGCGGCACTCTCCTCCGTACGGGGCATGTTCCCCGGACGAAAGATAACGGCCGTTTCCAGCCGCACCTCTATACACGCACACGGGATTTCCATCGCGGTTTCGCCCAGGCGCTCTCACTGGCGGACGAGGTGCTGCTCGTCCCCATCTATCCGGCCCGTGAAGAGCCTATCGAAGGCGTATCGTCCGACATGATAGCGGAACTGCTCACCGTTCCCCACCGCACCGTACCGCTGGAACACATCGCCTTCGAAACGGAAAAGGCCCGCCCGGATATCCTCATCACCTTCGGGGCAGGCAATATCGAGAATTATACGGGCGAAATCGCCCGCCGGCTGCGGGAACGGCCGAAAAAGTGAAATAAAAGGTATGCGTCACACACGCGGGGTTCCTGCCGACGGGAATCCCGCAGGAGTATGGCCTCCGCACCCCTGCACCGCGTACCGTCCGTCCCCGTTCATCTCCGTTTGGATTTTTATCGTAATTTTATGGCCGGAATCGCCCGACAGCGGCTCGGTAGCCGGGACTGCCCGCGACACGATTAACGAACGACATGAACCGCAGCCTGAAAATAGCCCTTTCGTCCATCGCATGGGCGGCTATCGCAGCGTATCTCGTCTGGGCCGGCGGCCTCGGCGACGCAAACGTGCGGCAGTATCGGTGCACGAAATGCGAATCTCGGTGCGCGACAGTGCGGAGATAGGAATCATACGCCCGGCTGACGTCAGGCGCTGGATAAACGCTGCCGGCCTCGACCCCGTAGGGAAACACATCGACTCGATAGACCTGATGGCCATCACGCAGACGGTCGGCTCACACGATTTCGTCCGCACCGCCAAAACCTCCGTCGGTCTGGATGGTGTCCTGACTGTGACGATGGACCAGCGCAGGCCGGTCGTACGCATCATGACCGACAACGAATACGACTTCTATTATACAGCCGACGGCTACATCGTTCCGGCCGGACGGCACTCCGCCATTACGTACCGGTCGTTACGGGCACTTGGCCTGCCTTTTTGCCGAACGGCTTCAGCGGACAGTTAGGTGCGGGGATGGAAGAGACTGAAAAAAAGTCAAATGAAAGTTACGTATTTCTATACAAACTCATTAATTTTGTAGAATATATTGAGGATAATGAGTTCTGGAACGCACAGGTGGTGCAGATAAACGTCCTGCCGCCGCCGAACGCCCGTACCCAACCGGAAATAGAACTGATTCCGAGAGTCGGCGACCATGTCGTACTGCTCGGCTGGTTAGACGGTTACGAACGGAAACTCGATAAACTGCTGGCCTTTTACAGAAAGGCCATGCCGAAAGAGGGCTGGAACAAATGGAACTACATCAACCTCAAATACGACGGCCAGGTGGTATGCAGCAAACGGTAAGCCTCCCTGTGCCGCAGGTATGATTACAGGAGAACAGCGGCACGGCCGCTTTTTTGCAAAAGGGAAAATCACATGCAGGCGGAAAACAAGAACTACATAGTGGCCATCGACCTCGGTTCGGGCAGCGTGACGGCGGCAGCGGCAGCAAGGACCCCGACGGCAGACTCAACATCATCGACATGGTCTCCAAACCCATGCAGGGCATGTCGTGCGGTGAGGTTATCAATATCGAACAGGTGACGGGCGCAGTCCGTGCCGCCGTAGGCGAACTGGAGGAACATCTCGGCATCAAGGTGACGGAAGCCTATGCGGGCATCTCCGGCCACGATATCAAGTGCGCCGACAGCTCCTACTTCGTCTACGTCAGCGGCGAAGACCACGAAATCTGCGAAGAGGATGTCGCCAAGCTCCACGAAAGCATGAACAGCCTCCAGCCGCCCGAAGGCATCTGCATCCTCGACCGGACGCCGCAGAAGTATGTCATCGACTCGCGCGAAGAGACGATGCAGCCCGTGGGCCGCTTCGGACAGCAGCTCGAAGCCACTTTCAACTTCATCCTCGCCAACCGGGGAAGCCTTGAAAGGCTCAACAAGGCTTTCCTGCGGCTCGGCATCGTCCAGCGCCGGCTCTTCACCAACGCGCAGGCGAGCGCAGCCGCGGTACTGACCGAAGACGAAAAGGAACTCGGCGCCGCAGTCATCGACATCGGCGCGGGATGCACGGATATCTGCATCTGGCAGGACAACATCATGCGTTATGTGGGCGTACTGCCGGTCGGTTCGGATGCCATCAACCGCGACATCCGTTCCATCGCGATACCGGAACGGTTCATCGAAAAACTCAAGACCACCCACGGTTATGCCGTGGCGGCTCAGATTCCTGAGGAGAAGCGGTCGCAGAACATCAAGATAAAGGGACGCACCCAACGGGAAAACAAGGAGATTTCGTTCTACAACCTCGCTCAGATAATCGAGGCACGTCTGCTGGACATCGTGGAGAACGTCATGGAGGAGATAAAGGAGTCGGGATATGCCGACAAACTCGGTTCGGGCATCGTCCTCACCGGCGGCGGAGCCTACCTCAAGGATATCGACACCCTCTTCCGGGAACGTACGAAATACGACGTCCGCACAGGCAGCGCTATCCCGAACTGGTGAACGACCGGTCGCTCCCGGCAGCGGACGACATGCACCTCTCTTCGGCGATAGGTCTGCTGCTGCTCGGCCTGCAGGAGAGCCGCATAGCGGCCGACGCCGAACCTCTCCGGAAAAGAGAGCCAAAGGAAGAGCAGTCCGACACCGCAGCCGACAGGCAGACACCGACGGACGCAGAACAGCAACCGCAGCCCGACCACGGAGAGGACGCCCGGAAGGAAAAGGAGGAGGATACCGTCAAACGTCCGACGGACGGCGATACGCCCCGTACTCCGAACAACGGCAAAGGCAAGGACAAAAAGAGACCTTTCGGAGGTATCGGCCGATTCTTCAAGGAAATCTTCGAGGTCGTCGATGACGACGAAATATAAACCGCACCAGGCAATGACAGACGAAAACGAAGTAATCGTAGGCATCAAGCTGCCGAAAAAGAATCCCTCCATCATCATGGTACTGGGAGTCGGCGGTGCGGGCGGCAACGCGTGAACCACATGTACGACCTGGGTATCACGGACGTCACCTTCATGGTCTGCAATACCGACCGGCAGGCCCTCAATGCCAGCCCCGTTCCCATCAAGGTTCAGCTCGGCGAAGGGCTCGGCGCAGGCAACGACCCCAACAAGGACGGCAGGCCGCGATAGAGAGTCTCGACGACATCGTGCTGCGCTTTGAACAGGAGGTACCAAGATGGTATTCGTCACGGCGGGCATGGGGGGCGGTACGGTACGGGAGCCGCACCGGTCATCGCCAAGGCCGCACGCGACCGGGGTATCCTCACCGTCGGCATCGTTACCCTGCCCTTCCACGCAGAGGGACGCAAGCGGGTAGACCAGGCCAACCGGGGGCTCGAAGAGCTGCGCAAAAACGTGGATTCGCTCGTGGTAATCCACAACGACAACATTGCCAAGATATACGGTTCGCTGCCGCTGGAAGAGGCCTTCGGCAAGGCCGACGACATTCTGGCGACGGCAGCCAAGGGTATTGCCGAACTCATCACGAGGGAAGGTAATGTAAACGTGGACTTCGCCGACGTGAAGGCTGTCATGACCGACGGCGGCATGGCGCTCATGGGTTCGGGCCGGGCCAGCGGCGAAGACAAGATAGCCAAAGTGACCGAGGCGGCGCTCTCCTCCCCGCTGCTCAACCATCAGGAGATAAAGGGGGCACGGGACATCCTCTTCAACCTCTCGTACAGCCCGGGACAGATAAGTTTCGACGAAGCCACTTCCGTACTGGAGATGATTCAGCGCAAGGCGAGCCGCGGCATCGGCGACCCGCACTCGGCCAACATCATCTGGGGAGCCGGTGTAGACCCTTCGCTCGACGATGAAATCGTGCTCACCATCGTAGCGACCGGCTTCGACAACGTGAATGCACTCGGAACCCAACAGGGACAGCAGCAGGCCGCGGAACGGCCGGCAACCGGCGGAATCTTCCACACGGCGGGCCGCAAACCGCAGACAAACGCCAACGTCATCCACGTCCGGAAGACCAACCGGCTCGGCGACATCGAAAAATACCTCGCCACCCCGGCCTACATACGCCGCAATGTCCGGCTCACCAACGCCGTCCCAGGCAGCGGCAAGATATCGAAAGTCTCGATGAAGGACGAGACCGACGCACCGCAGCAGGCGGAACAGCCCGAAAACGACCTGTTCGGCCAGCACTGACGCTCCGCCGTCCGGATACCGGAACGGCAGCAAACGCCGCTTCCCGGTACGGCACGCACCGGGAAGGAACCAATACGGATGAATTTTGATACATTTTTGCAGCATATTCCTTTATAAGGGCTTCGACGGTTCGGACATCATAAGCCTCGTCATCCTGGCCGTCCTGATATGTATATCGGCCTTCGCTTCCGGTTCGGAGACGGCCCTCTTTTCGCTGTCGCCCGGCGACATCCGGACGGTCAAAAACCGTGGGAACAAAAGCGACGAAGCTATCCTGAAACTTCTGTCCACGGAGGATTACACGCTGGCAACGATATTGATACTCAACAATCTCGTCAATATCATCATCGTCATTCTCTCAAACAACATCATCGACTCCCTGGTCACATTCACCTCAGCAGGGTGGAACTTCGCATTCAAAACGGTGCTCGTCACTTCATTCTCCTGCTGTTCGGCGAAATCATCCCGAAGGTGACCGCATCGCACTTTCCCCTCCGTTTCGCCAGTATCATCGCCGTCCCGCTGCTCGGGGTCAGGTCGGCCTTCAAGCCGCTGTCGTGGATACTCGTCAAACTGGGCGAACGGTTCAACCGACGGGCCGCGAAAAGCCATACGAACATCTCGATGGACGAACTGTCGGACGCCCTCGAAATGACGCAGAACCAGAGCAGCGAAGAGAAGAAGATGCTCACCGGAATCGTCGATTTCGTCAATACCAATGTCGAAGACATCATGCAGCCGAGGCTCGACATCACGGCAGTGAACGTGGAGTGGGGATTCAACGAAGTGCGCAACACCATCGTGGAATCGGGATTCTCCCGCATTCCCGCCTACCGCGACAGCATCGATAACATAGAAGGCATTCTCTACGTAAAGGATATGCTGCCGTTTATCGGCGAGAGCGACGACTTCCAATGGCAGAAACAGTTACGGGAAGCCTACTACATACCGGAACACAAAAAGATAAACGACCTGCTCGAAGAGTTCCAGAGCAACAAGGTACACATGGCCATCGTCGTGGACGAGTACGGCTCCACGCTCGGCCTGCTCTCGCTGGAAGACATCCTCGAGGAGATAGTGGGTGAAATAACCGACGAAAGCGACAAGGACGAAACCTTCTACCGCCGACTGGCGACGGCACCTACATCTTCGACGGCAAAACGCATATCTACGATTTCCTCGACGTGATGCAACTCGACGACGATACGTTCGACGACGTGAAAGGAGAGGCCGAAACCATCGCAGGGCTGATGCTCGAAATCAAACGCGATTTTCTCAAAAAGGGGGATTCCATCACTTCGCACGGCATCACCTTCACCGTAGAATCCATAGAGAAGCACCGCATCGAAAAGATAAGGATAAAACTTCCCGAAACGACGGAACCGACACCGCAAAGGGAAGCAAACTGACCTTCCACCCCATATGCGGAAAAGGGACAACAGAACGGCAACCCGACTGTCGCTCCCCGTTCTGCGGCCCCGCCACATCAGGCAGCTGGAAAATTACGATACCGTCCGAAGACAGGCAGAGCAACGGACAACAGACGAAACGACGGACAAACCGACGCGAACGATGATAACGGATACCACCGACCGCATGGAAACGGTACGAAAGGAAAAGGTATGGCAATCGGCGGATACGACGCTGGTCATCACCCCGCTGCCGGTTACGGCAGCAGCCGCTTCCCTGCTGACGGAAAGCGACCGGAGACACATCGCCTCGCTGACCTGCGACAAACGGCGTAGCGAGCAGACCGCCTGGCGAAGCATCGTCCGCCGTTTCGCCGGAGATTTTCCCATCGCCTATACGCCTGCCGGTGCACCGTATCTGCAAGGCGGCGGCCCGCAGATAGGGGTATCCCACACCGACAGCGAAGCAGCCCGTCATCCTTTCGGAATGGCGGTGTGCAATAGATATCGAACGCCAGGACAGAAACTTCCGCCGAATCGCAGCACGCTTCGTCTCCCCGGAAGAGGCATCCATGCCGTGCAGCGACACGGCACTCTTCCTCCCCGTACTGTGGTGCGCCAAAGAGGCCCTCTACAAATTCTCCGGCCGTACAGGGCTCGGCCTCATCGAAGACCTGCGCGTACTGCGGGCGGAACCGGACGCGGGTACCCTCATGGGTGCCATCCGCAGCACCGACGGAACCTGGCGGGAGTACCCCATGCACGCTTTCACGGGCGGAGACACCGTATGCGTCTGGCTGACGGACGGGGAAACCGCACCGCCCCCTTCCCCGCAATAATACGGATAAACAGCCATATCCGCCAGCCAAACTACACAATTGCGGAATTTTTAATACCTTTACGGATATTAACGAACCGATAATGACCGAAGCAACGAATCCCATATTCATCGCCGGGCCGTGTGTGATAGAGAGCAGCGAACTGCTCGACACGGTAGCGGCGGAACTCGTCCGCCTGCATCAGCAATCGGGCGCAGAAATCATCTTCAAAGCCTCCTTCGACAAAGCCAACCGTACATCCCTCAGCTCGTTCCGCGGACCGGGCTTGGAGAAGGGACTGCAAATGCTCGCAGACATCAAGAGCAGGTACGGCCTGCGCATTCTCACCGACATCCACGAAGCCTGGCAGGCCCGGCCGGCAGGAGAGGTAGTCGACATCATCCAGATACCGGCCTTCCTGTGCCGCCAGACCGACCTGCTCGTTGCCGCAGCGAAAACCGGTCGGACGGTCAACATCAAGAAGGCGCAGTTCCTCTCCGGCAAGGATATGTTCTATCCAGTCCAGAAGGTCAGGGAATCGGGCGGCAGCGAAGTATGGCTCACCGAACGCGGAAATATGTTCGGCTACAACAACCTCATCGTGGACTTCCGCAACATACCCGACATGTTCGAATTCACCCCGCGCGTCATCATGGACTGCACCCACTCGGTGCAGCGGCCCGGCGCAGGACGGGGTATCACCGGCGGCAACCGCGAGTTCGTCCATCCCATGGCCCTTGCAGCCAAGGCATTCGGGGCCAACGGCTACTTCTTCGAAGTACATCCGCAGGCCGATGAGGCGCTCAGCGATGCTGCCAATTCGCTCTTCCTCTCCGACCTTGAAAAAGTCATAACCTCACTCCTATGAGTCCGATAAAAGAGAGTGCCCTGAACACCTTCAGGGCGGAGGCCGAAGCGGTACAGTCGCTCGCTGGCCAGCTTACAGACGATTTTGAAAAAGCCGTCCGCGCGATACTCGCCACACACGGCAAAGTGATAGTGACCGGCATGGGCAAGTCGGGCTTGGTAGGCCGCAAGATAGCCGCCACGCTGGCCAGTACCGGTACCCCGTCGTTCTTCCTCCATCCGGGGGAAGCCTACCACGGCGACCTCGGCATGATAGAGGCGGGCGACATCGTGCTCGCACTCTCCAACTCCGGCCAGACCGACGAGGTGCTGCGCCTCATCCCCTACCTGCAGGAGTGCGGCAACACGGTAATCGCCATGACGGGCAACGCCGGTTCGACGCTGGCCAAAAACTCCACCTACCACCTCACGTATCCGTCAAAAGCGAAGCCTGTCCGCTGAGCCTGGCTCCGACCTGCTCCACCACGGCACAGCTCGCCATGGGAGATGCGCTTGCGGTGGCACTGATGAACGAACGCGGATTCCGGGCCGAAGACTTCGCACGATTCCATCCGGGAGCAGTCTCGGCCGACGGCTGCTCACCCGCGTAGGTGACGTCATGCGCAGCGAACATCTGCCGACAGCCTCACCCTCCAGCAGACTCGGCGAGGTCATCATCACCATCAGCGATGCACGCATGGGCGTGGCCGTCATTCTGGATGAAGGGAAGATAGCCGGCATCGTCACCGACGGCGACGTGCGCCGTGCCATGCTGAAATACGGGGCACGGTTCTTCGACATCACTGCGGACGAAATCATGACGCGCACGCCGAAAACGGTCAGCGTAGCCGACCGCCTCACGGATGCCGAACAACTGATGCAGGACAACAAGATACACTCGCTGATTGTGGTGGACCGCGACGGAAAGCTGGCGGGCATCGTAGAGCTCTACGACCTGATGCGCAGCGGGAAATAACGGGGTAGTAGCGGGACGCACGGCGTGCCCCCACACATACGTTTATATTACACGACAGAGCCAAACCATCGTAAACCATGGATGTCAGGATAGCACAGGACTGGAAGGAGATACTCGCACCGGAATTCGACAAGCCCTATTTCGAGGAGCTCATCGGATTCGTCAAACAGGAATACGCATCGCGGAGGATTTTCCCGCGAGGCAGCAATATCTTCCGCGCATTCGACAAATGTCCGCTCGACTCGCTGAAGGTAGTCATCATCGGACAAGACCCCTACCACGGCGAAGGACAGGCCAACGGACTCTGCTTCTCGGTGAACGACGGAGTCCCGTTTCCACCTTCGCTGCGGAACATCTTCACCGAAATAAATGCCGACACCGGCGCACCGATACCGGCCAGCGGCAACCTCGACCGCTGGGCGGAACAGGGGGTGCTGCTGCTCAACGCCGTACTGACCGTCCGGGCACACGAGGCCGCCTCCCATGCAGGCAAGGCTGGGAGCAGTTCACCGATGCAGTCGTCAAAGCCATTTCAGAGCGAAAAGAGGGGATAGTCTATCTGCTGTGGGGCAGTTACGCACAGCGCAAAGGGGCGATTGTAGACCCGACGCGCAACCTCGTACTCAAGTGCCCGCACCCCTCGCCCTTCTCCGCCAACAACGGCTTTTTCGGCTGCCGGCACTTCTCGAAAGCCAACGAATACCTCGCCGGGCACGGCAAGGAGCCGGTGCGCTGGTAATCCGCAGTCTCCCCTGTACGGAACCGGAATCCCGGCTGCGGCAAACCGGAACAGAAGGCGGAACGACACACAAACCTACTGACACGCAGCGGGGCCGCCTTTCGGAAAGGCGGTCCCGCTGCGTGAAAACCGGACCTACGCCGTTCCACCGAGTCATATAGGAGACGGTATGAACGGTATCGGTCGATACCCCGGCCGAGCTTCGGCTCGACGACCAACCTGTCGCCGACCACGACATCGTATTCGACCAGATTCTTGACGACACTGCACGTCTGCGTAATCGTCGCAACGTCCCCCTGTCGGTCGAAAACATAGACCATTTCCGAATTCCACTCTTCGACGAACGCTTCATAGCTCACCGGAATGGTAACGTTCGGGTCGGGATAGCCGACAAGCGAATCCCAACCGACCGCATCGTCGTCATACGCATCGTTCATTTCGCGAATTTAAATAAGACAAAGAGAGTGAACAATACGATATACAGACTGCATATACCAACGGATGGACAGAAACGGAACAACAAGATAAAAGAGGGAAACACAGCTTCTATACAAGAGCGGGGCATCCGCAATGGATGCCCCGCTCTTACAGAACCGGCTCCTCCGGGAAGCGGACGTCACTTGTCTTCGCACTCGAATTCGTATCCGAGCCGCTTGCCCGTATGCAGCTTGGAAAGCTCGTTACGGGAGTTGAACTGCTCCACCGTCACCAGCTTCGACACGCTGTAAGGCGGCACGTAGAGGTCGAAATCGAGCGCAAACGAGATGGCCGCTTCCAATACCTCGACCAGCGCTTCCCGGTCTATCTGCCGCGTTCCGAACCGGTCGCAACGCTGGGAACATTTCCCTTTGCCCTCCACGAAATACTGCATCTGATGGTTGATGAAAATACGCCCTATCAGGTAGCCTTCGTCCTCTCCCCGATTGTACTTGAAAGAGTCGGCCAGGAAATTATAGATGTTTATCACCCCGCAATAGGCATTGTCGGCACGCTGCGCCAAATAGGGATTCTTCCATATCTCATGTCCGTCGTGAAACCGGAACACGTCGGTCTGCATGGCGAATATGAGGATGTCTTCGGCGACCTGTATCTGGGCCTCGAACTTGCCCCGGTCACGGTATTCGATACGTATGCGTTTGTCTATCTTTTCGTCCAGCTCCTCGTCCAGCTCGGCCGAGAGCTCCAGCAGAGCCTCTTTCAGCTCGTTGAACACGACGAACGTGTTGTCTGAAACCCGTTGTTTTACAGACGCCTTGTGCGTCAGCTTGTCTATTATCTCTCCCCGTAATTGACCGTCGGAATCCATCTGATTGAATCTGTGTTTTATATGTATGCTATTCGAATTTATTCCCTCAACTTTTACGCGGTCTGTCGATATAGACCTCGTCCCCGGCAGCCGGCCGGCCTGCGGGCAGGTGTTTTCGGTTGAAACGCTTCAGACGCCGCTCCGGAATACCGAGCGCCTGCGCGATGTCGGCATAGGAATCTCCGCTGCGGGCAACCACATAACGCACCCCTTCGCGGGCGAAGATACCGCGCCCGCCCACCGAATGCACCGCAACGGCATAGTTGTCTATGTCTATCGGCTCCTGCGGATAGTAGGCATCCACCATCCCGGACATGGACGGCACCATCGGTACCGCCTCGACACCCGCCAGATAGGCGGGATACTCCCCGTCGTCGAGCAGATACAGTTCGTAATCCTCGATACATTTTATCAGCGAAGCGGCATAGTGCGGCGCCGTCGCATATCCGCACTCCTTCAGTCCGTAGGCCCACCCCTTATAATCCTTCGGGTCGAGCCGGAACAATTTCTCGTACCGCGGGCTGTTCTTCAGGAACTCGGAGTGGTCGCGGTAGGAATCCTCGATGGAACCGTAACGCCGGAAACACTCCTGCAGAGCATCGTCGTCGTACCGGACGGTATCGCCTATCCAGTTATTCTTGCACTTGATGCCGAAATGGTTGTTGGAACGGCGCGACAAGTCGCTGTTGCCGTAGCGCGACTCGATGATTCCCTGCGCTATCTTGATACTCGCCGGTATGCCGTACTCTTTCTGCTGCTGAATAGCCAGCGGCGCATAGGTGGCGATATACTCTTCCCGCGTCATCTCCCTCTGGGCCAACGCATCCGCCGCCGCGCCCAGAACCGCGGCGAACAATGCCAAACGCACGAACAACTTCATAGCCATCGAATATTCCGTTAAACGGTCGCAAACACCGTACAAATATAGTAAATATATTCGATGAAAACCGAAAGTGCATGTCGGCCTAAAGGCCGATGCACGCTGGCGAAACAATTCGTTTGAAGCAAATCGACGAAAAAGTGAGCCGCCCCTCCCAAACGGGCCGGACAGCGGCCTGGCGACCGCTTTCACCGGGGAATCATGGGAATACATTCCAGCCCCGCAGTGCCGTGCGCACGGGAAGAGCAGAAGGTATTGGGAATTCGGCGGAAAAACCTTAGCTTTGTATCCTGTCGGCTTCACAGACGGCAATACATCCACAAATCATAAAACCCTTATCATGTTTACGGAACAGGCGAACAAAATATTCGAACGTTCGATAGCGGACTATCACAATTACGACAACGTGGACCATCCGATAGCCAACCCCTACACGCCGGGGAGCATCGAACATCTGCTCTACCACAAGAACTGGATAGACACCGTGCAGTGGCATCTGGAAGACATCATACGCGACCCGAACATCGACCCCGCGGAAGCGCTGCAAATCAAGCGGCGTATCGACGCATCGAACCAGGAACGCACCGATATGGTGGAGTTCATCGACAGTTGGATGCTCGACCGTTATAAAGATGTACAACCCGCTCCCGACGCCCGCATCAACACCGAAACGCCGGCATGGGCCATCGACCGCCTCTCGATACTCGCGCTCAAGATATACCACATGGAACAGGAGGCCTCCCGCACCGACACCGACGAGGCGCACCGCACCGCATGTAGCAAGAAGCTCGCCGTACTCCTGACGCAGAAGGCCGACCTTTCGATAGCGATAGAGGAGCTGCTGGACGATATAGAATCGGGCCGCAAATACATGAAAGTCTATAAACAGATGAAGATGTACAACGACCCGTCGCTCAACCCGGTTCTCTACGGTAAAAAATAGCGGCCGGGATACGTTCCGCAGCATGCGCAACGTTATTACAACGTAACCGTACGGCAGGCATCCGCTTCGCCCGTTGCGGCATCGCCGCGGGAGGAGGCGCCCGGACGGGAACGTAACCTTCCAAATACGCAATCGGTTTTGGCAAAAAAGAGAAAAGATACCGGCCACCTGCTCATTATGCGTCTTTCGGCCATGGGCGACGTGGCGATGACCGTACCCGTCATCGCGGCACTGCGGCGGGCCTACCCCGAACTCCGGATAAGCATCCTCACGAGGAGGGGCTTCCGTCCCTTTTTCCGCGACATTCCCGACCTGTCGTTCGTCGATTTCGACCCGACAGGCCGGCACAAGGGATTTTCCGGACTGGTACGCCTCACCGGAGAGATACGCGCCGCCGGAATCGATACCATCGCCGACCTGCAGACGTGCTCCGGACAAAGGTCGTCCGGACGTTCGCCCGCCTCACGGGTATCCGTACGGCGGTGATAGACAAGGGCCGGAAAGAGAAGCGGGAGATGACGCGCCGGGCGGGCAAGCGTCTCGTACCGCTGGCTCCCATGACCGAACGCTACCGCCATACGATACGCCGTCTGGGCTTCGACTTCGACATGCCGCGCGAACCGCAAACGAAGCCATGCACCGTTCCCGAACCGATTCAGGAGACGGTCGGCCCCAAAGAGGGACGCTGGATAGGCATCGCCCCCTTCGCCAAACACCGCGGCAAGATATACCCCATTCCCCTGACCGACGACTGATAGGACTCCTCAACGAGACCTACGACCGCGTATTCATATTCGGCGGCGGCGAACACGAAAAGAGTTTCGCCGAAGATGGAACGACGGCATAAAGGGGTGGTTTCGGTCATCGGACGTATGAGCATGTCGCAGGAGATGGACCTCATCGGCAATCTGGACGCTATCGTCACCATGGATTCGGCCACCATGCACATCGCTCGCTGCTCGGCATCCCCGTGGTACTCGGTATGGGGTGCGTACGCAGTCCCTTCGCAGGATTCTACGGCTACGGCCAACATCCGGACAATGCGGTACAGGCCGACCTGCCCTGCCGCCCGTGTTCGGTATTCGGAGACAGGCCCTGCATATCCGGCGATTACAGATGCTTATCCTCGATACGTCCTCAGGAAATAGCGGACAGGGTGGCCAAAGCGGTCGCCGCACAGAAAAGCGACAGACGGTAACGCCCCCTACGAACCCGACAACGCACAGTTCCTGGCCGGTTTCCTGCTATTGCAGCAGATACGATAACCTCTTCATGCGCCGAAAAGGGGGCGGACTGTTTACGTAAGCCGGTCCTTCCATCATCACCGCCATCGGGACGGCGCAGTCCGCTACCATCTCAGTCCCGTACCGACAACCGTACCTGCCGGTCTCGTTCTACATGGTCGGGCATAGGCAGCAACCCGATTACCCTCATCGGGGCTTCCCATTTCCCCCTTTTCGGGCTGCCGGCCGTCAGCGGGCCCGTTTGCATCGTCGTCGGTACAGTCATCATCGACATAATTCCCGCAATCCGTCTCGCACCGGCCGAAAGAGACACCCGACCGAACCTTCCCGGTACGGGCGACGACCGTTCCCGGCCACCGACCGCCGGAAAACCCTCACTCCTCCGACCAGGGAACGTTTTTACCTGTTATATCATTCACAGTTATTTTGCGCTCTTAAAAATAAAAACTATCTTTGGCAGACATTTTGGGATGACCGTACCGAAAGGTACGGAAATTCCGAAAAGGCAAAACAAATCAAGCAGAAAAACATTAACCATCAAACTTTTCAGCAATGAACATACCTGCTAATCTCAAGTATTCCAACGACCACGAATGGGTAAGGGTGGAAGGTAACGAAGCATTCGTCGGCATCACCGACTTCGCACAGGGCCAGCTCGGTGACATCGTATTCGTTGATGTTCCCACTGTAGGCGAATCGCTCGGCCAGAACGAAGTTTTCGGTTCGATAGAGGCCGTCAAGACCGTATCCGACGCATTCCTTCCCGTAAGCGGCGAGATACTCGAATTCAACGAAGCACTCGAAAACGACCCGGCCCTCGTGAACAAGGACCCGTACGGCGAAGGGTGGATTATCAAGGTCAACATGGCCAACCCTGCCGAAGTGGATACCCTGCTCTCGGCCGACGACTACGCGAAACTCGTAGGCTGATACGGGCAGGAGGAGAGGCTCCTTTCGTCAGGTTAGGTTAATAGGTTAAGATATAGGCTCCCGTGCGTCGTCCGGAAAACAATCCGGCGACAGCACGGCGGAGGCCCGTAAAAGTTAAACATAAAACATCAGATTATGTCAAAAGTAACAGTTGTCGGCGCAGGTAACGTAGGCGCTACCTGTGTGAATGCGATGGCCATCCGCGAAACAGCCGGCGAAATCGTACTCCTCGACATCAAGGAGGGGCTGGCCGAAGGCAAGGTTCTCGACATGTACCAGACCTCGACGTTGATGGACTTCGACACCAACCTGCTTGGCGTCACCAACGACTATGCAAAGACGGCGGGTTCGGATGTGGTAGTGATTACGTCGGGCATGCCGCGCAAACCGGGCATGTCGCGCGAAGACCTGATAGGCGTGAATGCCGGTATCGTGAAAGACGTGGTCACCAATATCCTCAAATACTCTCCCGACGCCATCCTGCTTATCGTCAGCAACCCGATGGATACCATGACCACGCTGGCCCAGAAGGTCAGCGGTCTGCCCACCAACCGCGTATTCGGCATGGGCGGCGCGCTGGACAGCGCCCGTTTCCGCGGATACCTCGCCAAAGCGCTCGGTGCCAGCGCAAACGACGTGGACGGCATGGTCATCGGCGGACACGGCGACACGACCATGATTCCGCTCGTCAGCAAGGCATCCTATAAGGGGGTTCCCGTCAGCGAATTCCTCGATGAGAAAACGCTCGGCGAGATAGCAGCGGCCACGATGGTCGGCGGAGCCACCCTCACCAAGATGCTCGGAACGTCGGCATGGTATGCTCCTGGAGCAGCCGCTGCCCGCATCGTGGAAAGCATCATCAACGACGAGAAGAAAGTATTCCCCTCCTGCGTACACCTCGAAGGACAGTACGGTCAGGACGACCTCTACATCGGCGCTCCGGCCGTCATCGGTCGCAACGGTGCCGAGAAGGTAATTGAAATAAACCTGAACGAAACGGAGAAAGCCGCATTCGCCAAGAGTGCGGAGGCCGTGCGCAACACCAACAAGATTCTCCACGAGATAGGCGCCTTATAGCAGCCCCTCGCCGAATACGGTTCAGGACGAAAATATGTAAGCCATCGACAGGAGTGCGACGCTCATCCTCTTTGCAGGGATGGGCGTCGCCGTTTCTCGTCGTCGCATCTTGTGGATGGCCGTTAAAAACGGGGGCAACAAGCCCCCGTAAACCATTCAGACGACGTAACTCAACGCCCTCCGTACATCTTCTCGTAATACTTTTCGTATTCGCCGCTCGTGACGTTATCCAACCACTCCTGATTGTCGAGGTACCAGCGGACGGTTTTTTCGATGCCCTCTTCGAACTGAAGGCTCGGCTCCCATCCGAGTTCATTCTTCAGCTTCGTGGAATCTATCGCATAGCGCAGGTCATGCCCCGCACGGTCGGTCACGTAGGTTATCAGCTTCTCGCTCGTTCCCTCCGGATTGCCGAGCAGCCTGTCCACCGTCCGGACGATGACCTTTATCAAGTCGATGTTCTTCCATTCGTTGAACCCGCCGATATTGTAGGTATCGGCAACCCGGCCGTTATGGAAAATGACGTCGATGGCACGTGCATGGTCCTCGACATAGAGCCAGTCCCGGACGTTTTCTCCACGACCGTATACGGGCAACGGCTTGCCGTGACGGATGTTGTTGATGAAAAGCGGAATCAGCTTTTCCGGAAACTGGTAAGGCCCGTAATTGTTCGAACAGTTGGTCACGATGGTCGCAGTCCGTACGTATCGTGGAAGGCCCGCACGAAATGGTCGCTCGACGCCTTGCTCGCACTGTACGGGCTGTGCGGGTCGTACTTGGTCGTTTCATAAAAGAATTCCCTGCCATAGGCCAAATGATGTTCGCCCGAAGATGCCGTCGTCGTGAACGGCGGTTCGATACCTTCGGGATGCGTCATCTCCAGCGCCCCGTACACCTCGTCCGTGGAAATATGGTAAAACCGCTTGCCCTCGTAATCGCCGTTCCAATACTCTTTGGCCGCCTGTAACAAAGCGAGCGTCCCCAACACATTCGTCCGCGCAAAGGTGAACGGTCCTTGATGCTCCGGTCCACATGGCTTTCGGCGGCCAGATGAATGATGCCGTCTATCGCATACTCCCGCATGATTTCGCCCATGCGCTCGTAATCGCAAATATCTGCCCGCACGAATGTATAATTGGGTTTGTTCTCGATATCCCTCAGATTATTGAGGTTTCCCGCATAGGTCAGCTTGTCGAGATTGACGATGCGGCAATCGGGATACTTGTTCACGAACAGCCTCACCACATGGCTGCCGATGAACCCGCTCCGCCGGTAATCAGAATATTTTTCATAAACTCCGGTATTTCAATTTATTTATCTCCGCTCTGCGGCAACAGAATATCCAGACATGTCCGCAGCGATGCGCGCCAATCCGGTAGCACCGCCCCCACGGCCGCTATGCGGCTCTTGTCCAGTACGGAGTAATGCGGCCGACGCGCGGCCGTCGGATAACCCGCCGTATCGACCGGCACGACCGCAACAGGCATGTCCGCCTGGCGGAATATTTCCACAGCGAAATCATACCAGGTAGTTTCGCCTCCATCCGTATAGTGGAACAGTTCCATGTCCTCGCCGGGCCGCTGCACCAACACCATGAGGCGCGCGCAAGGTCCGTCGCATAAGTAGGCGTACCGTACTGGTCGTCGACCACGCTCGGCGTCTTTCCTTCGCCGGCCAGCCGCAGCATGGTTTTCACGAAATTGTTACCGAATTCCGAATAGAGCCATGCCGTACGCACGATGGCTCCGCATGCACCGGACGTCCGCACCCGTTCTTCACCGGCCAGTTTCGTCCTGCCGTAAACGCTCACCGGTCCCACGGGGTCTTCTTCGCGATAAGGTCTCCGGGCGTTACCGTCGAAGACGTAATCGGTCGAGAGATGGATGAGCCGACAACCGTACCGCACGGCGAGCGCAGCGAGCACCGCCGGCCCGTCCGCATTGATGCGTTCCGCCGCCGCTTCGTCGCTCTCGGCCCTGTCCACAGCCGTATAGGCCGCACAGTTGATGATTGCCTCCGCCCCGCACTCTTTCACAACGGCTTCCATACCTTCGGCATCGGTGATGTCGCCTTCCGGCAGTCGGTAAAGACGAAACTGTGCGCCGGATATTCCGGCGCTATCTTCCGCAGCGACAGGCCGAGCTGGCCATTCGCCCCGGTCACTAAAATCACCATAATCTACATTTCCGCTTGCAATGCCGCACGGCGGCATGCTATCAGTAAAGTTTCTCTCCGTAATCGAACAGTCGGGCCGCCTCCAGCCGGGGATGGTGCCTATCCTTTCGGACAATACCACATCCACCGTCGGAATTCTCCAATCAATCGCCAGCGTCGGGTCGTTCCAGGCGACGGCTCCCTCATGGTCGGGCGCATAGTATTCGTCGCATTTGTACTGGAAAACGGCCCGCTGGCTCAACGTAACGAAACCGTGGGCAAAACCGCGCGGAATAAAGAGCTGCCGATGATTCTCTCCGGTCAGCTCCACGGCCACATACCTGCCGAACGTGGGCGACCCTACGCGAATATCCACGGCGAAATCCACCACGCGCCCTTCGACGACGCGCACCAATTTGCTTTGACTGCGAGGCGGCAACTGGTAATGCAAGCCGCGAAGCACACCGTAACGGGAGCAAGACTCGTTGTCCTGTACGAATACCGTAGGGCACACCTCCCGCTCGAACTGCGCCTGTGAAAAACTCTCCATAAAATACCCCCGCTCATCGCCGAACACACGCGGTTCGATAATGACCACACCGGGAATATCTGTCTGTATAATATTCATTCTTTCTGTTTGAGTTACAATATTCCATTCTGTCCCTGCCGGCCTGTACCCCATTCTCCGGACACGCCCCGTCACCCTTTTTCGCACCGCCTCCGTCCGACAACTGTCCGGAACGCACAAAGATAGCCCTGCAGTGCGTCGCCTACAACTGCGTCCCAAAAATTACCCGGCAGCGTTCCTCGTCGTCTCTCCGCTTTTCTGGTCCGCCCATCTCCCTCCAAAGTTCCGGACCGACCGCTGCTGAAACGGTTACAACTTCAGCATATACTGCCCGTACTGGTTCTTTTTCATGGGTTCGGCCAACTCATGCAGCCGTTCCCGAGTTATCCACCCCTTCCGAAACGCTATCTCTTCCAGACAGGCCACCTTCAGTCCCTGTCGCTTCTCAATCACCTCGATGAAGGTCGACGCCTCGGAGAGCGAATCGTGCGTACCCGTATCGAGCCATGCGAAACCGCGGCCGAGCAATTTGACCTTCAGCTCGCCATCCTCCAGAAAACGCTGGTTCACGGTCGTTATCTCCAGCTCCCCGCGCGCGGACGTTTGATGTTTTTCGCCACTCGACCACTTGTTCGGATAGAAATACAACCCCACCACAGCATA
>ENA-OUNI01000188-OUNI01000188.1-human-gut-metagenome-genome-assembly--contig:-NODE-188-length-27524-cov-4.045881_pt1 | contig 27524 bp, 30 predicted proteins | sample MGYA00242499_ERZ504580 | MGnify/ENA primary metagenome ERZ504580 (study PRJEB26092, sample SAMD00036315) | human gut metagenome | host: Homo sapiens | study: EMG produced TPA metagenomics assembly of... | reverse complement strand
GGATTCTTTTAACTGTTCTGTCAGAGATGCAATTACCGAATCCAGTTCTGTCATTCTCTTTTCTAATACTTCTCTCGCTTCTGTTACTGTTTTGTAATGTATTTCAAGCTTCTTTTGTTCCTCAGTCTTAAGCTGGATCTGAGACAGGATTTCTTCCTTTGTCCTTTCACCCAGCTCTTTTTCCATATTCTCTCTCTGCTTCTGCAGCTGTTCATATCTGGATTTCTCTGCTGCTGTCTGCTGCTGATTCTGATTGATCTGGTCTGTGATCGTTGTAAGTTCTGTCTGAGTTTTACCAATCTGCATCTCCAGAAGTTTTCTCTGTTCCAGAAGTGCTGTCAGATCCTTTTGTTTCTGTCCCAGAATATTTTGCTGCTGTTTCAGCCATTCTGCTGCTCTCTTTCCCTGCAGCAAAGCCTGTGATACATTACAGATTTCCTTTTGATACACTATTTCACCGCTGTGATCCTGTGACAGTTCCGGATCAGTTTTCATTCTCTGTCTTATATCTTCTTCATGGATCCATGTCAGTACAGGTTCGTCCAATTGATTCTGCAGCTGTTCCTGAATACTTTCCAGCTGGCTCTTCCTCTTTTCAAGACTGATCTGTAATTTCTGAAATTCTTTTGCATGTTGTTCTGACTGTGTGATGAACTCTTCTTTTTTCTTCAGTAAATCCTGATGAACTTTTTTCTGTTTTTTGATTTCTTCCAATCCTGTCTGTACACTGCTTTCCTGATTTTTTACAAATAAACATAATTCATGATCAGGAAGTTCCTTTCGAAGTATCTCTTGTGTCTCCTCTTCTGGCAGAAACTGCGCTATATAGCCTTTAACCCCTTCTGTCAGTTCTTCCCTGCAGCGCTGCATCAGTCCTGCTGCCTCTCCTGCCTGCACACTTGCGTCAGATGCCGTTTTTTCCGCAGCTTCTGTTAACTTTTTCTGTTTTTTCAGCTGTTCTTCTGTGGGAACTTCATTCGGAATCTGTGTGAGCTTCGGATGATGAACAGAACCACATACCGGACATGGCATCCCATCCTGAAGATCTGCTGCCAGAACACCCGCCTGCGCATCCAGATAGGCCTGCTCCATTTTGTTTAAAATTTCTTTTATTTCTGCCCGTTTCTGAGAAGCGGTCAGATAAGCCTTCTTTTTGCTTTCTGCTTTCTTTTCCAGATCCTGATACCGTTTCTGCTGATCTTCTATTTTCTGTATCTGCTGCAAACATACGACCAGGCTGTTCTCTTTGATTTCCAAATTCCCACCGGAAACAATTTTCTCTTCCAGATCAGTCAAATCCTTTTTTATCTGTTTCGCAAGTTGTTCTTCCTGTCCGGACTGTATTTTCAGTTCACTGATTTTTGTCTGAAGAAACTCAAGATTTCCGCAGTTCTTATAAACTCCTGCATAAAGAGTATCTATTTTCTCTTTCCGGAATCTGTTTCTGCTTTTTCTTTCTCCGCACTGTCTGTTGTCTGATATTCTTTTTGTTTTTGTTCAAGAACAGTTTTCTTTTCTTTCTGACGATTCTGCAGTGCAATACTGTCTATTGCCAATTTTTCAATCTGTTTTGAAACATTTTCTATTTCTCTGCGCAGATTTTCCAGATTTGTATAACGCTTCAGATTCTCTTTTTCTTTCTGTATGGAAAGTATCAGGCGTTGGATCTCCTCTGGTTCCTTTGCCCCATTTTCTGCATCTTTTTGTGCCTGTTCCAACTGTGGAAGCAATCCTTCTCTCTCTTGCAGAAGCTGTTCCTTCCTTGCCTTTGCATCTGCTTCTTTATGAGCCTTTCCCAAAAGCTGATTTACTTTTTCAAGTTCTGTATCATTCTCTTTGATCTGCTTATTTACAGCTTTCAAGTTATCCTTATCTGCCTTCAGAAACTGCTCCAGAATTTCCAGACTCTCTTCCAGATTTCCTTCAAAGCCATTCTTCTCCATCAATATCCACTGTTGTCCCAGCTGATCTTCTGTAGAATATCTGACCTGTTCCGTATACTGGCGGATACTTCTCAACAGCTCTTTATACGCCTTGTCCAGACCACCGGCCTCGAATTTTAATTTTTCCTGAATCACCTTATAAATATCCGTATGGAAAAGCTTTCTGAAAATGTTGCTGCGTTCCTCTGTATCAGCCAGCAGCAATTTCCTGAAATCTCCCTGTGCGATCATAGCGATCTGCGTAAACTGCTTCATATCCAGTCCGATCAGTTCAGTAACCGCCTGGTTCACTTCCTTTAGCTTTGTCACAGGAGCTCTTCCATCAGAAAAGTAAGCAACGCCTCCCCCTTTTGGGTAGTCATTCCAGTGCCTCTGGTCTTTGGCCGCTCATAATCCGGGCTTCGCTTCACTGTATACACTGCATCTTTATATTCAAAAATATATTCCGCATACGTAGGTGTTTCCGGTTTTGCATACTTACTTCTGAGCATGGATGCCTCCCGGACTCCTCCGCTTGTCTCCCCATACAACGCAAATGTAATCCCATCAAAGATCGTCGTTTCCCGCTCCCGTATCTCCGGTCACCAGAAAAAGGCCCTGTCCTCCAAGCTGTGTAAAATCGATCACAGTCTCATCCGCATATGGACCAAATGCAGATAATGTCAACTTCAATGGTTTCATACGCGCACCTCCTTCAGATCCTGGATCAGTTTTTCCACAAACTCTGTCTGCTCTTCTTTCATAGGTTCATTATTTAACAGCTCATAAAACTCCTCAAACAGCTCCAGCTCTGACTTTTGTTCCTGAACCTCCACTGCCTGAACCTCCCGGTTCTCACGTGTTCGTTTATTGTCATATTCCAGACGCATCAGATTGGGATAAACAGTACGCAGCTTCTGGAGTGCCCCCGGCACATCTTCCTCATCTGTCAGAGTAATCTGAAGATAATCCATCTTATTTTCAGCAGTATAATGATCCTTCGCTGTCACATCCATATAGGTTCCCCTCAGCTTACGCATATCCCGTCTGGGAATCAAAGGTACTGTACTGACCCTCACATTTCCCTTCTCCAGAAGCTCCACAATCGTTACCGACTTTTTATGATCTGCTTCCGAAAAAGAATACTTAAGCGGCGTCCCACTGTAACGCAAGGTCTCTCTCCCCATTTTCTGAGGTCTGTGGATGTGTCCCAGTGCCACATAGTCAAAATCCTTAAATACTTCCGCACTGACATTGTCAAGACCGCCAACCCATGTTTCTTCTGAGTCACTTCTGTCTGCTCCGGTCACAAACTGATGTGCCACCAGCACATTTCTCTGTGTCGTATCGATCTCACACTCCTGCAGAGCAGCCATAACACCCTCTTCATAAGTATTAATGTCATCCCTCTGCAAAGCATGGCGTACTGCCGCAGGTTTCAAAAAAGGCAGAAGATATACAGATATTGGTCCATACTGATCTTTTAACACAATCCTTTTCATCTCTCCATCATAAACCTGCGAAATATAAATATCACTGCTTTCAAACAGCTTTGCCCCAAAGGAAAGCCTTTCTGCTGAATCATGATTTCCACTGATCATGTACACAGGAATCTCAGCTTTAGCCAGTCCTGTAATAAACTCATCAAACAACTGCACTGCCTCTGCCGACGGCACTGTCTTATCATAAACATCCCCTGCGATTAAAACTCCATCCACTTTCTGTTCCGCAAAGATTTCATCATCTGATCCATAATATACCTCTGATCCTCCAGCATGGAAAAATCATGCACCCTTTTTCCAATATGCAAATCCCCAATATGCGCAAACTTCATCCCACATCTCTCCAATCTTAATATCATTCCTGCCTGCTCTGTCTGCCGGCGGCATACTGTCAATTATTTATTTCACTTTCAGAATATTTTTGCTATCCTGATACTCCTCCGGAATTTCTTCTGTAAGAATTTTAGCATCTGTAAACCCGCCGAATGTCACAGAACTTACTTCGCCAAACTTTGACTTATCTGTCAGAATATATACATCTTTGCACTGCTTCATTGCAGTACTCTTTACAATTGCTTCGCTGGTATCCGGTGTGGTGAAGCCTTCTCTTCTGGTGATTCCATTTGTTCCGAAAAATCCCTTTGTAAAATGATACATCTGGATCATCTGCATCGCCTGACTGCCTACGACTGCTTCTGTGGAACTCTTCAGTTCTCCTCCGATCAGGTAAACCCGGATTCCCATCTTTGCCAGAGTCTGGGCGTGGGATACTGCATTGGTGACAAAGGCAGCTCTTACACCTGCCAGATATTCCAGCATCAGGCCAGTGGTGGTTCCTGCGTCCAGATAAACAAAATCATCCGGTGTGATCAGGCTGGCTGCATATTTTGCGATCTTTTGCTTTTCTTCTTTATTTAATTCTGATTTCTGCGCTACTGTCGGTTCATAGGCAGTTACTTTATGATTTAATGCTACTGCACCGCCGAAAACCTTGGTAAGTTTTCCTGCTTTGTCCAATGCAGTAATGTCTCTGCGCACTGTGGACTCTGATGCATCCAGAAGTTCTCTCAGTTCTGTTACTGTAACACTCTTTTTTTCTTCCAGAAGCTTCAGAATAATATCAAATCTCTGTTCTGTAAGCATGTACCCCTGCCTCCATTGTATATTTGCTTTGATTGTTTACTTCTGATTATTTTCTCCGATATCTACGAATTGCTCCGCTGCTTCGTAGCTCCCGCAATTCTACAAACATTCGGAATCCGCAGATTTACTTCGTAAATCGCTACTTCCTCATGTTTGGCGGGTCCCAAGTTCAAAAGTCTTATCGTGCAAGCACGAACGACTTTCTGCCTTTTGACCCTGATATTTCATTATAACAGAAACAGGAGATGAATGCATCATCTCCTGTCTGTCAGTTTCTTATTTTATTCCGTAAATTTACAGGTTGTCCTGCATGAATTTGCTCACTACTTCATATGCTGCTTCTTCATCAGCACCTTCGATTGTGAATGTTACTTCATGACCTTTCTTAACGCCAAGTCCCATCAGTGCAAGAAGTTTTCTGCAGTCTACTTTTTTACCTTCTTTTTCAATAGAGATTGTTGACTCAAATCCCTTTACCAGTTTTACAAGTTCTCCTGCAGGACGTGCGTGGATTCCTTCGTTGTCTGTAACTACATACTTAAATTCTTTCATTTTGATATCCTCCATGTTCTTTATTTTAATTTTTTGTTATTGCTTTTTTATTTCGCTGCTTATGCTGCTTTCTTCTTTAACAGACCAAGAAGAACTGCAGAGATTACTGTTCCCGCAACCAGTGCGACCAGGTACATAACTGCGTTTCCAACCACAGGGAATACGAAAATTCCACCGTGTGGTGCCATCAGTGTACAGTCGAATGCCATGGAAATCGCTCCTGCCACCGCAGATCCTACGATACAGGAAGGAAGTACACGAAGGGGGTCAGATGCTGCGAATGGAATCGCACCTTCTGTGATAAATGCAAGACCCATGATAAAGTTGGTAGGACCTGCATCTCTCTCTTCTTTTGTGAACTTATCCTTAAACAGCAGTGTTGCCAGTGCAATTGCACAGGGAGGTGTCATACCGCCAATCATAACTGCTGCCATAATATCATAGTTACCTGCTGCAATTGCAGCTGTTCCGAATACATATGCTGCTTTGTTGAACGGACCACCCATATCAATAGCCATCATTCCGCCAAGCACAATGCCAAGTATTACTTTACTAGAACTTCCCATTCCTGTCAAGGCATTATTCAGACCTGTGTTGATACCGCCCATAACCGGCTCTACAATAAATGTCATCAGGAGTCCCATAACAAGGATTCCAACTACAGGATAGATTAAAACAGGAGCGATCTTTTCCAGGGCTTCCGGAAGTTTATCACATAATTTACGAAGTCCAAGAATAATATATCCGGCTGCAAAGCCTGCAAGCAAAGCTCCAAGGAAACCAGATTTACCGTTGGCTGCCATCATACCGCCTACCAGACCAAGTGCAAGTGCCGGTCTGTCACCGATTGCCATTGCAATAAATCCGGCAAGGATCGGAAGCATAAATCCGAATGCTGTACCACCGATGCTTTAAACAGAGCCGCTACCGGAGTAATGGTACCGAAGTTTGCTCTCTGATCTGCCGGAAGCGCACTTAAATCTACACTTAATCCATCGATCAGGAACGCAATGGCGATCAGGATACCACCGCCTACAACCAACGGAAGCATATGAGATACGCCATTCATCAGCTGCATATAGATCTTATGTCCTACACTGCCGCCGGATTTGTTACCGGCAGAAGATGTCTGGGAACCGGCTGCTGCGTGGTAGACCGGTGCATCCCCATTGATTGCTCTGTCAATGAGCTGATCTGCTTTACTGATTCCGTCGGATACCTGACATTCGATCACTTTTTTACCATCGAAACGTTCCATGGGAACTTTGGCATCTGCTGCGACAATAATACAGTCTGCATCAGCAATCTCCTGATCTGTCAGCACATTCTTTGCACCGCCGGATCCGCGGGTTTCGATCTTTATAAAACAGTTCTTTGCTTTTGCAGCTTTTTCAATTCCTTCTGCTGCCATGTACGTATGTGCGATACCGGTAGGACAAGAAGTAACAGCAAGGATCTTAGCCTGTGTTCCTTCTGTTGATCCGGTATCTGCCAGTCTCTCATCAATATCTTTCTTTTCACTGTCTGCCCTGTCAATAATATCCATAAACTCATCTACAGACGATGCATTGCGAAGAGATTCTGTAAACTCCTCATCCATCAGCATCACAGAGAGCTTGCTGAGTACATCCAGGTGAATGTTATCCTCTGTATTCGGCGCTGCGATCAGGAATAATAAGGTTACAGGTTCATCATCCAGTGCCTCAAACTCTACACCATTTTTGATGACCATTGCCGCAAGTCCCGGCTTCTTAACTGCATCACATTTACCATGAGGAATAGCAATTCCCTCGCCAATACCTGTTGTGCTCTCTTCTTCTCTTAAATATACCTGTTTACGATAAGCCTCACGATTGCTGATCTTCTCACTCTTTACCATCAGATCAACTGCCATATCCAGAGTTTCTGACTTTGTTTTCGGAGCAGCTGTTAACGATACGCTTCGTCTGTCAAGCAGGTCTGTTATTCTCATCTTTTCTTCCCCCTTTATTATTTTTCGGTTATCTGACGATAAACCGCTTCTATTTCTTCTTTTCTTGCAAGATTTTCAGAAAATGCACTTGCACTTCCTGCTGCAATTCCCATGTGGAATGCATGTTCGTAATCCTTCTTCTCCATCCAGCCTGCAACGAATCCTGCTACCATGGAATCTCCTGCACCCACACCATTTACCAGCCTGCCTTTTGGTGCAGTTCTTCAAATACCTGTCCATCCTCTGCTACCAGAACTGCACCTTCGCCGGCCATGGAGATCAGCACATTTCTTGCACCTTTTTCCTGAAGTTTCTTTCCATAAGGAATTACATCTTTTCTTGTTTTTAATTCTATACCGAAGATCTCGCCCAGTTCATGATTATTTGGTTTTACAAGGAACGGATGATATTTCAGGACATTGACCAGAAGATCCTTTGTGGCATCAACTACGATCATCACACCTTTTCCATCCAGCCTTGCCATGATCTGTTCATACATGTCATCTGGCATAGAAGATGGAATGCTGCCTGCCAGGAAAAGTACATCGCCTTCTCCAAGCTCTTCCAGTTTCTTCATCAGTTCCTCTACTTTATCCTTGCTGATCACCGGTCCTGCACCATTGATCTCGGTTCCGTCAATAGATTTCAGTTTCAGATTGATCCTTGAAACCCCTTCACTAATCTGAATGAACTCAGATTTCACTCCCATCTCATGTAATCTACGGATAATTTCTTTCCCTACAAACCCTGCAGTAAATCCAAGTGCAGTGTTCTCAATCCCAAGATTCATAAGGACTGTGGAAACATTAATTCCCTTTCCCCCCGGAAGCATCAGCTCTGAACTTGTTCTGTTTGTCAGCCCCAGTTTAAAATCATCTACCGAAACGATATAGTCCAGAGATGGATTAAAAGTCACTGTGTAAATCATCTCTTCTTGCCCTCCCGTTTTATATTGGTATCCTTTCGGAGTCTTTATTTCACTTTCACCAAAAGATTCCAAAAGTACATATTGTCATGTCTTTTCTGCATGTTCATGACTGTTTTTTGTTTATGATCTTAGTATACTGTCATATTCATCCAAAGTCAATCAAACTAATTCATAAAAATAATGACTGATTTTGGTTTACTTTGCACAAAAAGTCATAATCAGTCAAATGCAAGCAGAAAAATCCTCTGATCAGGATTGCTATAAATTCCATAATCAGAGGATTTACTGTTATTTTATTACTTTTGATTCCTTACATTTTATGCTTTTCTGCTGCAAAGAACGCTTTTGTTTCTTTTACGATCACTCCACTTAATGCGAACAATGCGATCATATTCGGAATCGCCATCAGTCCGTTGAAGATATCTGCGATTGTCCATACAGCACTTACTGTCATGTACGGTCCGATAAATACTGCCAGAATGTAAAGCCAGCGATATGTAAGGATTGTTTTCTTATGTCCGTTTGTCAGATATTCCAGACATCTTTCACTGTAATAATCCCATCCAAGAATTGTAGTAAATGCAAAGAATACCAGACAGATCATTAATACAAATGCAGAAATCTGTCCAGGGATCGGAAGTCCATGCTGGAATGCATAGGTTGTTACCTGAACACCTTCCAGACCTTCTACCTGCCATGCACCTGTCAGCACGATGGAAAGGCCTGTCATTGTACAGATCACGATTGTATCAATAAATGTACCAGTCATGCTTACAAGACCCTGACGTACAGGCTCTTTTGTCTGAGCTGCTGCCGCTGCGATAGGTGCGCTACCAAGACCTGCTTCATTTGAAAAGATACCACGAGCCACACCTTTCTGCATGGATACGATCATTGTTCCTACCACACCGCCTGTCACTGCTGACGGATTAAAGGCTCCCTTCACAACTGTTACGATAGCTGCCGGGATCTCTGTAATGTTTAAAAGAATCAGCGCTACACTGAAGATCAGATAGATCACCGCCATAAACGGTACAATAATCTGGCTGACTGTTGCAATTCGTTTCAGACCACCGATGAGGATTGCTGCAACACAGGCTGCAAGAATCAGGGAAGAAATTACAACTGCCCAGGAATACTCTCCAAGGAACGGAATATTTACGCAGTTTGATTTGTTCGGATCAAAGAAGTTCTGACTGCACTGGAAATACCATTTACCTGACTGAATGTACCGATTCCGAAAAGACCTACACATACACCAAAGAATGCAAAGATCTTTGCAAGCCATTTCCATTTTGTTCCCATACCTTTCTCAATATAATAGAAAGGACCACCAAGGCTGTGACCGTCTTCTGCTACCACACGGTATTTCACTGCAAGAAGACCTTCGGAAAATTTTGTTGCCATTCCGAAGAATGCTGCCAGAATCATCCAGAATAAAGCTCCGGGACCTCCGGCACAGACAGCAGTTGCAACACCGACGATATTACCGGTTCCGATTGTGGCGCTCAGTGCTGTACATAAAGCTGCAAAGCTGGAAATCTCACCATCGCCTTCTTCTTCGTTCTTAAACATCCATTTCAATGCAAGAGGGAGTCTTCGCATCTGAAGAAGTCCAAGTCTGGCAGTTAACAGGATACCACCTGCCATGATCAGGACCATAAGGGGCACGCCCCAGACCAGATTGTCTACTGTTGTCAAAAAAGAATTGATCGCTTCCCACATAATAATAAATCTCCTTTTTCTTTTAAAAAGTGTAATATATTGTACAGCTGGGAAACAAAGTAATAACAGACCGTTTCAAAAATCAGAAGTTCAGAAAATACTGTTCATATAGTTCATATGAATCAGCGGGGATGATAAAGCATCCTCTGTCCTTTTGCCTGAGAGATTCAAGACACGAATCAGATAACCATTTGTGGGCAGCTATTGATAATTCGTGTTATTTGCACCTTCGGCCCCCGATCTAACGGGTGTCTCCAGAGAAACGATCCATTTGCAGTTCTTCCCTGCATCCAGGGAACCTGAGAGTTTTACTCCTTCGGCGGGTATAGCCTTTTGTGTGGCTTCCTCTTTCCTGCAAACTTCACCTCGTTAATTTGCTGTTACTGTGGTATACTATAGCTCTTAAATTTGAACTCGTCAATAGAAAATTAAACTTTTATAAAAAAAGTATAAAAATTCCAGAGATTTCCACCTTGTAAAATCCCTGGATATTTAAATAATTTTTATACATCAGCCATATCAGCCGCAAACAGTGCTGCGCCAAGTGCACCGCAAAGCTGAGCCTTGTCACTGATCACCAGCTTTGTTCCAAGCTTCTCTTCCAGTGTCTTTACCAGGCCCTTATTCTTAGAAACACCACCGGTCATCATATATTTCTCCTCACCGCCCACACGTCTGGTAAGGGCGGCAGTCTTTACGGCAACCGCCTTATTCAGGCCATGGACAATATCATCTGTTGCCTTATTCTGGGCGATCAGGGATACAACTTCTGATTCTGCAAATACTGTACACATACTGGAAATTGTAATATCTTCTTTGAATTCCAGCCCACATTCGCTCATCTGATCCAGATTCATTTCCATGGTACGTGCCATCATTTCCAGAAATCGTCCGGTTCCTGCCGCACATTTGTCATTCATAACAAAATTTGCAACTGCACCGTTCTCATCCAGTCGGATCACCTTGCTGTCCTGTCCGCCAATATCAATAACAGTACGGACTTCCGGATTCAGGAAATGCGCACCTCTTGCATGACAGGTGATCTCTGTGATACTCTTATCACCATTTTTAATAGCTGTACGTCCGTATCCAGTAGTAACCAGCGCATCAATATCTTCTCTCTGCAATCCGGCCTCCTTCAATGCCTCTGCAAGGGCACGGTCTGCTCCGATAGCAGCTCCTGCTCCTGTAGGCAAGATAATGCTGGTCACAATCTCATGATCTTTATTTAAAATCACCACATCTGTACTGGTAGAACCACTGTCAATCCCTGCGAAATAACCTTTTCCCATTTTTCTCTCTCCTTTTGTGTCTCCATCTATGGTCTGCTCCAGTGTTTCAGGCTGAATGCTCTCTGCAAAAGCTTCCAGTCTGGTAAGAAGCTGACCGCTGCTCTGAATAGTATAATCTGATTCGATTTTTAAAAGAGGTACATCTGTATGATTCTTGATCTCAGCATATTCGAAGCTGTAAAAATCACAAAACTTCACTGTATGATAAATAATCCCCGCAACAGACGGATCATTATAAAGCTTCTTACGACCTGTCGGTCCATCATACGCATACATGGAATCTGCCCCAGAATCTCACCTGCATACCAGTCCATCAGCTCATCAAAAGAAGCACCCTCCGGTGGAAGTATATTTCCCACAGAACGGTTATGCACGCAGGTATCATTCTCTACAGGAAGAGGCATAGCTTTGCTGGTCATTTCAAATAATTCCTGCCCCATTCTGGCGCCAAGCACTGCAATATGGGACTTTGTGATTTTCTCCTGTGCATGGAAAGCAGCCCGGAATTTTCCGGCATCAAACTCTGTGCCTTTGTACTGTGCATAAGCCTTCGCCAGCCTTTTAACTGTACAGCCATACGCTCTCTGCTACAGGCACTGTCACAGTGAAGCACATCCAAAATATAGAGAAAATCCAGCTTGCCGCTTTCAAGCAGAATGTCATAGACACTCCGGATAGTATCACAGCAGCTCACCAGGACAAGTTCCTTGATTTTCCCCTCCATGACTCCTTCCAGAAGTGTTTTTCCAAAACCGCAGATATTGGGATGTGAAACCTGATCGGCCAGGTCAAATCCCTCCGGCATATGATTAAAGTTCTCACATTCCCCGCCAAGAGATTCCAGAAGTTCAATTGGGGTATATTTACAGACATAGTAAGTTTTATTCATTCTCAGCACCTCCCAGCATTTCCAGAAAAGCTCCCAGCCTGGTGGAAGTCTGTCCTTCTCCTCCATGGCTTCGATCACACCCGTCACCGTCCAGGATCAAAAGGGGCAGACCGGCTTCCTCGAACTTCTTCTTTGCAAGCTGTGCCGCACCAAGCGTATGTTTACATCCCCAATGTCCAAACCACACAGCACCGTCTGCTCCTGCCTGTTTCGCATGGCGGATACCGGCTTCAATCCTTCTAAGGGCACTTCCGTTCAGTGAATGATATACCATTCTTTCTGCCATTGCTTCAAAGGGGTTCTCAGGATCAAAATCCGGCTCACAGGTTTCTGCAAGTTCACATCCTACGATCTGGCTTTCTCACTGAAGCAAAGCTCCTGGCGCACTGCATCCGACCAGAATGGAATGGTATGCATCCAGTAAATGTGCTTCCCTTTCGCTGCCGGTGCTTTCTTAATATCTTCAAGAAGCATCTGTGTATACTTCTCTTCTTCTGCTGTTCCCAGAAGGATATTGTTTGTCATTCCTGCATACAAGGGTGTGACCAGATCAGAGGGCACATATCTGTCTGCACGCATCTGCTGATATTTTTTGTAATTCTCCAGAGTCCGCTTACTGCAGGCAAGACGTTCCTTTAATCTGTCCTCAGAGATTGTTTTTCCTGTATTTTTTTCCAGAAATATTTTTAAATCCTTTAACTGATCTGCCACATACTGTACATTCTCTGTGGTCTGATTCCATGGTACATCAATGGCAAATACAGGTACCTGGTAAAAATCTGCCAGGGTACGGAAGGTGAGCAGGTTAGCATCGCAGGTCAGGTTGGTATAAACAATACATTTAGGCTTTGGCAGAAGTCCTTTCTGCGCTGCACCAAGAAATGTCTTGTGATAACTGCACAGTGTCTCTGCAATTCCCTGATTCTCTGCCTGCTGCAGAAACGCCCTCTCTGCTTTGCTTGCAGAAAGATAGCAGGAAAATCCCTCTACATTATAGGGATGTAATCCCACCTCCTGCATCATTTCGCAGGGTGTAAAAATACTTACAATAACAGAATCTTCCGGTTTCTGAATGGGCCGCAGCATGGTATCCATCATCAGATTTGCAAGATGCCTGTCTGCAGGCATCAATCTCTTGTCCTGCATATAACGGAACTTCAGATTCTGCGCCTCCCAGCCGGTTTTTAACAGCCGGCGGGCTGACTGAGGCTTTTTATCCGTCAGATTTTCCACATAATGACCAAATGTCTCAATAATCTCCATAGTCTGTCTCTTCCTCATTATGGTAATAATAATTTATCAGTTGCCAGCGTACAAATAGCGCTACGGAATATTTTAGTAATATCTTTTTTTGAAGTCAAGCTGAATTTTCTCCAAAGTTCATCTGTTTTTGCACATTCTTCTTGACAAAAAAGTCTTAAATGATACACTTTTGAATGTATTATTTTTCAAAAAAAGGAAGGAATAATATAGGAAAGATTTTTACGAAAGGAAGGAATTTTTAAAATGCGTTCATTGACGGTTTATTTAAAAAACTACAAAAAAGAAAGCATCCTTGCGCCATTTTTTAAATTTCTGGAGGTTGTATTTGACCTGATCGTACCTATCGTCATTGCACAGATCATAGATGTAGGTATTGCAAACCACGACAACGGATACATTGTCCAGAGATTTTCTATTCTTATACTAATGGCGGCTCTTGGTCTTGCCAGTACCATCACAGCTCAGTTCTTTGCCGCTAAAGCCAGCGTGGCTTTGCCACAGAATTAAGACAGGCAGTTTATGACCATGTACAGCATCTGTCCTATACAGAGTTGGATACACTGGGAACAGATACTCTTATCACAAGACTCACCGATGATGTCAATCAGATTCAGAACGGATTAAATATGGGACTTCGTCTTCTTCTTCGAAGTCCGTTTATCGTACTTGGTTCCATGGTCATGGCATTTACCATTGACTTTAAATGTGCCCTGGTTTTTGCTGTTGCGATCCCGTTTCTGTTTCTGGTTGTCTTTGTCATTATGTTTCTCAGTATTCCTCTGTTTAAAAAAGTACAGGGAAAACTGGACACAGTAACCGGACTGACCAGAGAAAACCTTACAGGCGTCCGCGTTATCCGTGCATTCTGCCGCGAAAAAGAGGCAGTTGCAGAATTTGATACCCGCAATCAGGAGCTGACAAAGTTAAATCTCTTTGTAGAAGCTTTCCGCTTTATTAAATCCGGTCACTTACGTACTGATCAATATTGCTACTGTTATTCTGATCCAGAAAGCAGGAGTAGAAGTAAATCTTGGCGGTATGCAGCAGGGACAGGTTGTTGCCCTTTATAACTATATGGCTCAGATGATCGTGGAACTGATCAAGCTTGCCTCCCTGATCATCACCTTGAACAAATCTGCAGCCTGCGCAGGACGTGTGGCAGATATCCTGAAAGTGAAATCTACTATGGATTACCCCTCTTCCTCCACATATTCTGCTCAGATATCGAAGGACCTTGCAACAGCAACTGCTGATGCATCACTTTCTGAAAATGCCATCGTATTCAATGACGTAACCTTTGAGTACAGCAAAGCCGGTGCCCCCAGTCTTTCCCATATCAGTTTTTCTGTAAAAAAGGGACAGACCGTAGGTATTATCGGTGGTACAGGAAGCGGAAAAACCACTCTGGTAAATCTGATCTCCAGATTCTATGATGCCAGCAAAGGAACTGTTCTGCTGGATGGTCAGAATATTGAAAATTACACCAGAAGTGATCTCCGCTCCAGAATCGGCGTTGTTCCACAGAAGGCAGCTCTTTTCAAAGGCTCTATCCGAGACAATCTGAAATGGGGCCGGGAAGATGCCTCTGACGAGGATCTATGGCAGGCACTTACCACAGCACAGGGAAAAGAGGTGGTAGAGGGGAAACCGGGACAGCTTGATTTTATGCTGGAACAGAACGGCAAGAACCTTTCCGGCGGTCAGAAACAAAGACTTACCATTGCCCGTGCCCTGGTAAAAAAACCTGAAATCCTGATCCTGGATGACAGTGCCAGTGCCCTGGACTTTGCCACTGATGCAGCACTGCGTAAGTCTCTCAACAGACTTGACTGGAGAGTAACCACATTTCTGGTATCCCAGCGTTCCTCCAGCATTCAGCAGGCAGACCTGATCCTTGTCCTTGATAACGGTACTCTGGCAGGTAAGGGTACTCATGCTGAACTGCTGCGCACCTGTGATACTTACCGGGAAATCTATTTCTCACAGTTTCCGGAAGAAAGAGACAAATACGCCTCTGTATCTGCAGATAATATAATGAAGGAGGTGACTGTATGAGCAGATCAACAGTAAAGGATCCTGCTAAGAGCAAAAGCAGTGAAACCTTTTTTAAAGTACTGCGTTTTATCGGGAGATACCGTTTCCTGCTAATCCTCAGTATCATACTGGCGGCAGTTTCCGTTATCCTTCAGCTGTATGTCCCGATCCTGTTCGGAAATGCCATTGACCAGGTCATTGCCCAACATCAGGTAAACTTCGAAATGATGTGGTACTATCTGTCACGTATTCTTGTAATGGTCATCCTCTCTTCTGCTGCCACATGGCTTATGAATGTGATCAATAACCGCATGACCTACCAGACAGTTAAGGATATCCGTGCCAAAGCCATCCGACACATCCAGGTACTTCCCCTCTCTTACCTTGACGGACACAGTACCGGTGATATCATCAGCCGTATTATCGCAGATACAGATATTCTGTCTGATGGTATGTTGCTTGGATTTACCCAGCTTTTTTCCGGAATCGTAACGATCATCGGAACACTGATCTTCATGTTCTCCAAAAACTTCTGGATTACATTGATGGTCATTGTCTTGACCCCCGTAAGCTTTTTGGTGGCCAAATTTATTTCTTCCCATACATTCCAGATGTTCCGGAAACAGAGTGACGCCAGAGGACGCCAGACTGCTCTCATTGAAGAAATGATTGGAAACCAGAAGGTAGTTCAGGCCTTTGGATATGAGGAAAAATCTTCTGAACGCTTTGCAAAGATTAACGAAGAATTACAGGAATGCAGTCTGAAGGCTGTTTTTACAGCAGCCTGACAAACCCTTCCACCCGTTTTGTCAATAATATTATTTATGCCTGTGTTGCACTGGTGGGTGCGTTCATTATCCCGGGAGGCAGACTGACAGTCGGAGGTCTTTCTGTACTTCTCTCCTATGCCAATCAGTATATGAAACCATTCAATGATATCAGTTCCGTTGTTACAGAACTTCAGAATGCTCTTGCCTGTGCAGGCAGAATCTTCGATCTGCTGGAGGAGGAACCGGAAGTTGCAGAGGCTTCTGAGACACTGAAAGATGTAAAGGGTGAAGTAGATATTAAGAATGTGTGCTTCCATTATGATGAGTCAAAGAAACTGATTGAGGACTTTAATCTCCATGTAAAACCTGGTATGCGCGTTGCCATCGTAGGACCTACCGGATGCGGTAAGTCAACCTTTATCAACCTTCTGATGAGATTCTATGATGTAAATTCCGGATCTATTTCCGTTGACGGCAAACCAATCAGAGACATTACCCGCCATTCTCTCAGAAGCAGCTATGGTATGGTGCTTCAGGAAACATGGATCAAAAACGGAACTGTCCGCGACAATATCTCGATTGGAAAACCGGAAGCTACAGATACTGAAATCATCGAAGCAGCCAAGCTTACCCACAGCTGGGAATTTATCCGGAGGCTTCCTAAAGGACTGGACACCATGCTCAACGAAGACAGCTTAAGCCAGGGACAGAAACAGCTGCTGTGTATCACACGAGTTATGCTCTGTCTGCCTCCGATGCTGATCCTGGATGAAGCCACTTCCAGTATTGATACACGAACAGAATTACAAATTCAGGAAGCGTTTGAACGAATGATGGAGGGAAGAACAAGCTTTATCGTAGCTCACAGGCTTTCAACCATCCGAAATGCAGATCTGATTCTTGTTATGAAAGACGGAAGTATCATTGAGCAGGGTACTCATGATGAGCTGATTGCAAAAGGTGGATTTTACCATACTTTATATAACAGCCAGTTTGCAAAAGTTTCTGAATAAAACAAGCCAGATAATAAATCAAAAAGGAACAGCTGTCCATCACGGCTGTTCCTCTTTTTGATTTTGTAAAATGTTTTTTTATTTTTATCAGATTGCCCGGGTAGCATCTTTCAGCCATTCTTTTTCTTCTTCGTTCAAATACGGAGAAATCTTCTCATATACCTGCGCATGGTAATCATTGAGAAGGTTACGTTCCCGGACACTCATCAGTTCCGGCACCACTCCATCCAGATCAAAAGGTACCATAGTCAGAAATTCAAAGCACATAAACTGACCATACTCTGTTTTTTCAGCTTTTTTACAGACCATCAGATTTTCATGACGGATTCCAAATCCATCCTCTCTGTAATATCCCGGCTCATCAGAGGTAATCATTCCCTCCTCCAGCACTGCATTTCCACCCGGAACAATTTTCCATCGGAAGCTATTGGGTCCTTCATGGACATTCAGAAGATATCCTACTCCATGACCGGTTCCATGTTTAAAATCCTCTCCCATTTCCCACAACGCTGTCTCGCCAGAATATCCAGATTTACACCGGTACAGCCATGAAGAAATCTGGCAGCTCCCAGATTCAGAGTTCCCCGCAAAACTGCTGTGAAGTACTTTTTCTCTTCCTCAGTAGTCGATCCCATGACAACAGTACGGGTAATATCAGTAGTTCCCTCTTTATAATGTCCTCCTGTATCTGCCAGAAGAAAGCCGGATGGTTCCAGAGGAATATCCGTTTCGGGTGTTGCAAAATAATGTACAATAGCAGCATGCTTTCCATAGGCAATAATCGGATCAAAACTGTTATCTATGAAATCCTCCTGTTCCGAACGGAATTCATATAGCTTTTCTGCTGCACTTAATTCTGTGATCGGACTCCTTCCAACATTCTTCTTTAACCAGTATATGAACTTTGTAACTGCAACTCCGTCTCTGATATGCGCAATGCGTTCATTTTCCACCTCAACAGGATTCTTCGTTGCCTTGGGAAGAAGTGTAAGATTTTCTTCATCCAAAATCCGAGTGTCTGCCGGAATATTGCTAACCAGACGACTGTTGACTTTCTTTTTGCAGAGAAGAACTTTTTTGTCCTTTTTAAATGTTTTCACATACTCATAGATACTGTCATAGGGAAAAAGGGTCACACCATCTTTTTCCAGCGCTTCCAGTACATCTGTCTGAAAGGCTTTCTCATTTGCAAAAAGTCTGATCTCTGTTTTTGTCATTACAAGATAAGAAAGAACCACCGGACAACAGTGGATATCTCCCCCACGTATATTTAACAGCCAGGCAATATCATCCAGAGAAGTCAGTACAAATAAATCTGCACCCTTCTTCTCCATTGCTTTGCGGATTCTTGCGCATTTATCAGCTCTGGATTCTCCTGCCCATTTTATATCCAGCTCTGTAACCGGTTCACAGGAAAGTACCGGACGGTTTTCCCATATATCGCCTGCCAGATCGTGATCAACACTGAGAGACACACCGTTTTCATCCAGCATTTTCTCCAATTCTGCTGCCTCTTTTGCACTGACAGTACGTCCGTCAAATCCCAGACACCTTCCCTGTGTCAGATTTTTTTCAGAAATTCATGAACTGTGGGAACTTCCGGTTCACCCATTTTAAATAAAGTAATTCCTGTTCCCTCCAGCTGATCTGCAGCCTGGATAAAATAACGTCCATCCGTCCACAATCCTGCCATATCCTGCATGATCACCGCAGTGCCTGCAGAACCGGTAAATCCTGTGATATATTTTCTGCATTTGAAATATTCACCTACATATTCCGAACCATGGAAATCATCTGTAGGGATCAGATATGCATCAATTCCTGTCTCTTTCATGCGTGCACGAAGTGCTGTTATTCTCTCTTTTACTGTCATTCGTTTTTACCCCTAAGGCTGCTATCTGCAGTCGTTTTGTCATTTTCGCCAAGTGTTTCGTTCATACTTCCCATACGATATCCCAGAATATCCATGGTCACATAAGTGAATCCATACTCCTTAAATTTCTTTGCAATATCCTCTCGGACATTTTTTTCCAGAAGTTTCGGAAATTCCTCCGGCATAATCTCAATTCTTGCAAGTGAACCGTGAATACGGACACGTACCTGATGGAATCCATAGTCAAGTAAAAGCTGCTCTGCTTTCTCAACCATTCCAAGCTTTTCCTCACTGATGGTCTCTCCATAGACAAACCTGGAGGACAGACAGGCAAATGACTGTTTGTCCCAAGTCGGAAGCCCCAGTTCCTTTGAGTATTCTCTGATCTCCGCTTTCGTCAGCTTCGCCTCACGTAGCGGGCTCTTAACTCCAAGTTCTTTTACGGCGATCAGACCTGGTCTGTAATCGCGTTATCATCCATATTTGATCCCTCTGCAATATATTCAATCCCATTCTTTTTTGCAATATCGCCAATCTTCTCAAACAGTTCTTTTTTACATAAATAACATCTGTTCGGAGGATTCTTTGAAAATCCTTCAATCTCCAATTCCTCAGACTGGCAGATCACATGCTGAATCCCCTCTTTCTCGCAGAATGCCTTCGCTTCATTCAGCTCTCTTTTCGGGAAAGAACAGGATTGAGCCGTAATCGCAATCGCCTTATCACCCAGCACATCATGAGCTACTTTTAATAAGAATGTAGAATCCACTCCACTTGAGAAAGCAACTGCTACACTGCCAAGTCCCTTCAGATATTCTTTTAAATATTCCAGTTTATTTTCCATATCAGTCTGCCTCTTGTCCGTTTTTTATTGTACCTGTAGCACTCCTCGTAAATAATGTATATTGATCTGGCTCAACAGAGCGTGAAAGTTGAACTTTCTCAAATGTATTATTTAACAGGGTGCTATAGCTTCATTATAATATAGGCAATGACTGTTCAGCAACCTATTTTTCGCATTGCGAAATGTGTTACTGAAAATAGAACGAACAATATTGATTTATGTTTCTTGTATCTTTTCTAACGCTTCCCCGACTTCTGTTACTTCTTTAAATAGTTTCTAAAGTAACAGCCTCTCTTAACTTCTTTATTTACAGTTTGTCTACTTCTTTTTCTGAAGCAGTTCTCCGTTTGTTTCTTCCCCATTCATACATGACATAATAATTAACCACTACCCCATATTATAAATAACACCCAGAGATACTTATTTCAGACTGATAATCAGATTTTTATTGAATTTATTAATCTATATGTTATGACAACATATCTTTCAGACATGTACTCCGGTATCACTCGGTGATATTTTATATCTTTCTTTAAATACTCGGTTAAATGTTCTCTGACTTTCAAATCCACTATCCAGACAAATGTTTGTAATAGAATCACTCGTATTTTCCAAACGATGGCATGCATAGTTCAGCCTTGCATCGTTAAGATATTGATTAAAGTTTCTATGGAATGTTTTGGAAAAGAGTCTGGATAAAACATATTTGCTCACCCCCAGATCTTTTGCCATCTCTTCCAGAGAAAACTTCTTCTTAAAATTTGCTGATATATAGGAAACTGTCTGGTAAATAAGATCGTTGCTCCCCACATTACTCTTTTCTACCAAATTTAATTTTCCTATGCAGCGTGCCAACACAATTTGAAGATATGCCTGTGCAACAGTAATATCCGACTGTTCTGTCTCTAAAATTGCATTTATAACCCTATATACCTCCGGTTCAACCTTTTCCGCTTTGATGATTGGGTATTCAGGAGCCATGGATTGCATGATATCTGCAAATTTGGCTATCGTAAATGGCGATGCAATCAGATAAGTCGCTTTATTTACACCGGGTGTCAGTACCTGATAGTGATGAATAACATCTGGAAATACAAAGCCTATATCTCCTTTTTCCATATGGTATAGTTCCTGTCCGACACCAAATTCTAATGCTCCACTTGTTACACAAACGATCTCCAGTGCATTATGAAGATGTGGTTCAATATGTTTTGACTTCCTATTTATTGCTATGATCTCCTCTTTTGTGTCAACATATTTTAACTGCATGAAATACTCCCCTTTGCAACATTTGTCTATATCTTCTTTCGATTTGGCAAGCAATCCTTTTACACCTATCTTATAATCAACTTGTAAATAAGGAAAGGAGGAATTGCAAATGAGCAACCTAAAAAAATATCTGAATGACCTTTTAGTATTCTACACTGAATATTTTGAGCATCCTTACCATGTATAAATACTAAAAGGACTATTTTGTGAAAACTGAATATTTTCTTAAGGCCATTTCACAAAAATGAAGTGGTCCTTTTTTATTTTCAAAATACAGTTCAATCACTTTATATATAGAAAAAAGCACTGTCTCATCGAGCAATGACCAGACAACGCTTTCTCCTGTCAATTCTAATTTATGTCCGATGCATCTGTTACTTCATCTGCAGCAATTTCTTTTTCTGCTTTCAGTTTTTTATTTGCATCTTCTACATTCATTCTTGAAAGTGCAAACATAATCAATACATCAAAGATTAACGGAAGCCAAAGATACATGAACTGCATCATATCAAGTGCAGACTGTGGCTGAGTTGCATTTGTTCCGACATATCCACTGAACTCAAGCATCCATCCAACAACAGCGGTTCCAATACCTCCACCGATTTTTACGCCAAGAGAAGTACAAGAGTACATCGTTCCGTCAATTCTCTTTCCCTGTGTAAGATAAGTGTATTCAGAGCAGGATGCGATAACTGCATTCATATCTCCCTGCCATGGTCCCTGACCTAAGGCTGCAAGAGCTGTAAACGCCATCATCAGCGGAACACTGCCCATATATCCTGCAACAACAACAAGTGCTCTACCGATGACTGCTAAGACATAACCTCTTAAGTTCAGTTTATACATACCTTTCCACTTACCAACTAATGTCGGTGTGAAAATCAGGGCAATGATCAGTGGAATATTTACTGCCCATGCAAATTGTCCAAACAAATTCTTATTTTTCAGTACCCATGTCATGTAATAAATGCCAGCTCCAATCATGGCACCATATAACTGCTGTAAAATATATGTTCCACAAATCATCATGTAATATTTGTTTTTAACAAGAAGCTTGAATGCCTGTACCATTCCGTACTTTTCATTATCATCCTTTACTTCTCCTTCGTTAAGTTCTTCCTCAGGAAGTTCCTTAACAGAAAGTGCTGAAATCGTATTTATGACAAGACCAATGATTGCATAGATAATAGCAACCGTTCTCCATGCCGCAGCATCTCCACCACATTTATCTACAAATCCAACTGTAATCGCCTGAATCAGAAGACTTGTTGAAAATGCAAAAATAAAACGGTAAGATCCCATCTGCACACGCTCTTTGCTGTTCTTTGTAATCAGTGACGTAAGTGCTGAGTAAGCAATATTGTTTGCTGTATAAAACACACCATTTAACAGTGTATAAGAGATAAAGAACCATGCGTATTTAGCCGTTGTTCCAAAGCTGACTGGTATTGCAAAGCAGCAGACCAGCGTAATGGCACAACCAATGTATCCGTATAGCATCCATGGCTTCGCTTTTCCCATTTACTGTGTGTTTTGTCAATCATTGATCCAAAAAATATATCCGTAAAACCATCAAATAGTTTTGATACGGCAATCAGGGTACCTACGACACCTGCAGCAAGTCCTACTGAGTCCGTCAGATAGACCATCATGAAAGATGTCAGGAAGGCATAGACTACATTACCTGCAATATCACCTGATCCATATCCAATTTTGTTATACCATTTCAAATACTTTTTTTCTTCCATCGAATTTCTTTGCTCCTCATCTTCATCGCACTTAGAATCTCAATATGGCTAACCGTATGATATCCAATTCTGTTTTTTTCTTCTGATTTTGTCTGATTGCTCTGTATATCCGGACTTTACATTACAATCAGACTCTCTTTCCTTGTTTACGGGTTACATGAAACTTTATTATCCCTTTACATACGGTATCAGCGTAAACTGGAACCGGAATAATACATCATCAAATCGGTACTGATCCAATACAACTGGACCACAACTATTAGAACCAATGCCATTTAATGCGTAGTCAACGCAAAATACTACACTATCTGATTCTGTCAGTTCATAATTATGCGTTTTCTTCTCAAGTTCTTCCTGTGTATAATAAGAAGCATTGAATGAGAAGGCATTTTCCGCAGATACCACAATTCCATATCGGCTGTTGTTAAGCTCTACATATTCACAATCATAATGGCTTCCATTTTCCTGTGGGCGAATATAATCCTCATGCAAATCATCTACATTTGCATGATACAAACCGTGGCTCGCAGCCTGATGTTTGTCACAATAGCTTTCCTGTGGTCCCATTCCAAAGTATCGTGCAGCTGAAAGTTTTTTATCCAGGAACATCCTCACACCAAATCTTGGCAGGTCCGGAAATTCATCATCTTTTGTTACTGCAATATCTGCATCAATCTTTCCAGCAGCTTCTATTTTCCATGTGATCGTCACATCAAGAATCTTCTGTACTGTCTCTGCCACAACGGATGCATGGCTTGTAATTTTCACACCATGCTTTCCCTGCACGACCTCTGTCGTGTAAGCTCTTGTATAAGCTTTATCATAATGGGCTTTCTTCCATTCAGACTTGATGTACATATCATTATCTGTTGGTGCCCTCCAGATATTTAATTCCATCGGGTGGTTCAGATATTCCCGACCTGCAAATTTCATCTCTGTAAAAAGTGCAGTCCGTCGGTCGATTGTATATGCGAATTCACGGCCTTTGATATGAATCTGTGTATCATCTTCACTCACCTGTAATTCAGAATCCGTCACTGTTTTTTCAACCCATTTTTCTGCTAACTGGCATTTGGCATCCTTCTGGCTTACTTCGATCTCATCAAATCCAAGGATATGGTCTTCATCCAACAGTGGCAATTCCTTTTTCAGATGGTAAATAAATTTTAAATAACATTTTCCACTCTCTGGCACATTGATTTTAAGGTTTATTTTTCCTTCACTGTGTGGTGCTGCTGAAACTTCTGGGAGTTTACCTTTGCTGATTACAAGCCCGTCCTGCGTCAGTTCATAACTGATCTTCACATAATCTTTCAAGTCATCAAAATCCATGTAGTTATGAAGCACCAGTTCTCCGCTTTCTTTGTCATAGGAAATAACCCTTGCCGGGCGATAAACATTCTTGTATTCCAAAAGTCCTGTATGTACCGTTCTGTCCGGATATACTAATCCATCCATACAGAAGTTGCCATCATGAATTTCTTCGCCATGGTCGCCCCCATAAGCATATATAGTCTTTCCATTCTCAGCAGTTCCATGAGCAATCGCATGGTCACACCATTCCCAGACAAAGCCGCCGCACATTTTATCATTATCCTGAATCATCTGGAAGTAATCTTCAAAATCTCCAGGTCCGTTTCCCATGCTGTGACAGTACTCTACCAAAAGGAAGGGTTTGCTTCCATCTTTATCCAGATATTCCTGAATTTCGGAAAGCGCCGGGTACATCCGGCTGTACACATCCAGATTGCTGTAATCATATGTTTCATCATAATTACGGTATCTTGCACTCTCATATTGTGTGATGCGGTCTGGATCAAAATTCTTTGTCCATTCCAGTGCTTTTTCAAAGTTGCAGCCATAAGCACTCTCATTTCCCATTGACCACATAACAATACAGAAACGGTTTTTGTCACGTTCCACCATAAGTTTTACGCGATCAACGATTGCCTCTTCCCATACCGGATCATCTGCAATCTTCTCATTCCATCGTTTGAACCGATTGTAATCGGTGTCTTCTTTTCTGTAGATCATAAATGGACCATGAGCTTCAATATCTGCTTCATCTATCACCATGAATCCATACTTGTCACACATTTCATAGAAAATGGTGCGTTCGGATAGTGGCTGGAACGGATCGCATTAAAATTATGCTGCTTCATTAACGTAAGATCGGTTGTGAGCTGTTCCAGACTGATTGTAAATCCAGTAACCGGATCGGAATCATGTCGATTGACACCACGGAATTTAATCTTCTGTCCATTTAGGTAAATGACCTGGTCTTTAATCTCTATCTTTCTTAATGCAATGTGATCTACAATTACTTCATTCTCTGTTTCAAGAATCAGTTTATATAGATATGGATTTTCTGTATTCCAAAGTTCCGGACTTGCAATTTCTAATACAGCTGTTCCTTCTTCAGCAATACTTCCTAGTGCTACAACTGCTCCGTTTCTATCTTCAATCGAAATTTTTACATTTAAGGGAGAGTAGAATTTCATTTCAATTTCTACTTTCGCAAGCATATCCTCAATTCTTGTTTTAATATGATAATCACTGATTGCCTGTTTTGGGCGTTTCAAAATGTACACATCCCGGAAAATACCACTCATACGGAATTTGTCCTGATCTTCCAAATAGGAACCATCACACCACTTCATGACCAGAACCGCTATGCTGTTCTCTCCGTCCCGAAGGAGGTCGGTGATATCAAACTCACTGGTCATATGAGAAACCTGGCTATACCCTACATAAGAGCCATTGATCCATACATAAAAGCAACTGTCTACTCCTTCAAAATTCAAGAAAGCTTTTGGTGCATTTTCATCTTTGTGATAAACAAAGGTATGTGCATATGTTCCACATGGAATATCCTGTGGTACATACGGTGGATCAAATGGGAACGGATACCTGATGTTTGTATACTGATGTGTATCATATCCTGCCATCTGCCATACACTCGGAACCTGAATCTCATCAAAATTTTCTGTATCATAATCTTTCTCAAAGAAGGGTTCCTGAACATCATAGATACTGTTAAAATACTGGAACTTCCAAGTTCCGTTCAATAACTGCATTCGGTCTGACTCTTCCTGTGCTCCACCAGGTTATCCATTCTTTTGGATGCCGGAATAAAATAGGCTCTGGCTGGCATTGTATTTTCATGCAGTACGCTTAAATCCTCATAATAACGTGGTACAATCATAAATAACTCTCCTTTAATACATATACATTTTTTTGCACTTTGTTTTTCCACAGCAAACCTTGTCTTTTACTTTTATGTTTACGCTTCTCTGTTTTGCTATATATATCTTATCCTAATCTGCAAAACATGTCTATGAATTGGATTAGACAAAATATGCACTAAATGATACAATAACAAAAAAAGGAAAAGAGGTGCTACCATATGTATATGAATACCGGTTATTTAAACCACTCCCATATGGATTTCAAAGACAAAAGTCGCCCACTGGTTGTAGGAAGTTGCGGTACTTACCGCCTTTCCAGCCATCCAAAGTTACCAACCTACCGTCCAAGGGGACGCCTGGATTATCAGATTATCTATATCACTGCTGGTTGTGGGCATTTTCATTTTGACAATGTGGATAACGAAACGATTGTCCCCGCCGGTAATATTGTACTGTACAGACCGAAGGAACTTCAGAAATATGAATATTATGGAAAAGATAAGACAGAAGTATACTGGATTCATTTTACAGGCAACAATGTAAAAAATATCCTACGGCAATATGGATTCCCGGATAAAGAGCGTGTATTTCAGGTCGGAACCTCTATGGAATACGAACAGATTTTCAAGCGTATTATCATCGAGCTTCAGCGTTGCCAAGATAATTATGAGGACATGCTTGTCCTTCTGCTCCGTCATCTTCTTATCATCTTTCATCGGGAACTGACCAGGGAACATATCTCGAAAAATGAATACCTGGATCACGAGATGGATAACGCAGTTACCTTTTCAGTGAAAATTATAACCAGAATATTAGCATAGATGATTATGCTGCCTCACGTGGAATGAGTGTCAGCTGGTTTATCCGAAACTTCAAAAAATACACAGGTTCTACACCAATGCAGTTTATTGTGGGAATCCGAATTAACAATGCCCAGATGTTACTTGAAACAACAACCTATTCCATCAATGAAATTTCTAAAATCGTCGGGTATGATAATCAGCTTTATTTCAGCCGGCTTTTCCACAAGCTGAAAGGATATTCCCCAAGAGAGTACCGAAAGATAAGAAACAAGTTCTAAAATCCACAATATCGCATTGGCTTGTATCGTTATTTTTCTATTTTGCAAAGCCATTAGTTTCGCTTCTACTTATGACGTATCAAGATCTGCCGTCACTTTTATTTTAAAATCTGACATGTAAAACCTCCTTATGTATTATTATATTATTTTAAAAAATTGCATAAGAAAAGAGACTACCTATTACGATAGTCTCTTACATCCTTAATAAAAGCATAATTATTTTTGGATGGGCGGTGTATCCATCATCTCAGGTACTCTTTTCAGAGTGCGTCAGGAACCTTTTCTGACCTCAAAAATAATTATGCTTGTTATTATCATATTCACTTTCTATAAAAAGAAATACTATTTAATTTCTTCTTTGTCAGGATTATTTTTTCTGTTTTCAGTGCTGTTTTTTTCACACGTTACTGTTCACTCCGTTCACAGTAACGTAGCCAAAATTTCATTCCAGATTGCCTGCGGCAATGGAATTTTGGCTTGTATGTCTCGGGATTTTGGCATATTCATGCCAAAACA
>ENA-OUNI01000186-OUNI01000186.1-human-gut-metagenome-genome-assembly--contig:-NODE-186-length-27706-cov-4.309475_pt1 | contig 27706 bp, 29 predicted proteins | sample MGYA00242499_ERZ504580 | MGnify/ENA primary metagenome ERZ504580 (study PRJEB26092, sample SAMD00036315) | human gut metagenome | host: Homo sapiens | study: EMG produced TPA metagenomics assembly of... | reverse complement strand
CGGGTTCAAAAAAATGGGACGTTGACCCAAAAGGCCACGCCCTTCCATTCTTTTATTTTCTTTATGTCCAGAATCGGTTTCAAAGCCTCTGCGAGTTTTTCTTTCTCTGCTTCTGCCTCTGCCAGATCCTTGCCAAGTGTTGTGTAGTATACTTTGATCTTCGGCTCTGTTCCGGACGGGCGGACGATGACGGTTTCACCGTTTGCCAGTTTGTAGATCAGAACGTTTGCGGATGGGAGTCCTGTTTCTTCCGGTTTCTCGTAATCGGTTACTTTGACAACAGCGGAACCTGCGATCTCGGTCAGCGGCTCTTTTCGAAGGCCATCCATAATACCGGCCATCTTGTCCATTCCGCTAAGTCCCGGGAACTCGAAGCTGTCTACTTTGTTCAGATAGCGGCCATACTCGGCATAGATCTCTTCCAGTCTCTGTTTCAGGGAGCTTCCGATGCTTCTGTAATAAGCTGCCATCTCGCAGATCAGCATGGAGCCGATGACTGCGTCTTTATCTCTTACATACGGACCGGCCAGGTATCCGTAGCTCTCCTCGAATCCGAAGATGAAGCGGTCTACTTCGCCGTCTGCCTCAAGGTTTGCAATCTGATCGCCGATCCATTTGAATCCGGTCAGAACGCTGCGGAGTTCCACGCCGTAGTGCTCGGCAACAGCATCTGCCAGTGGTGTGGATACGATGGATTTTACAGCAACCGGTTTCTCCGGCATGGTGCCTTTCTCGATGCGGCCTGCGCAGATGTAGTCGAGAAGCAGAACGCCGACTTCATTTCCGGTTACCAGCTCATAGCTTCCATCTGGGCATTTCATCGCGATACCAACACGGTCTGCATCCGGGTCGGTAGCCAGCATCAGGTCTGCGCCGGTCTCTTTTGCAAGATCCAGGCCCTTTTCCAGTGCTGCAAAGATTTCCGGGTTCGGATAGCTGCAGGTGGTGAAGTATCCGTTCGGGTACTCCTGCTCCGGAACGATAGTGATATCGGTGATGCCGATGTCTTTTAATACGCGCGTAACCGGTACAAGACCAGATCCGTTCAGTGGGCTGTAAACGAGCTTCAGTCCGGCGGTTTTACACAGACCCGGACGAACCTGACGGGATTCGATTGCTTCATACAGGGCATTCTTACAGTCTTCTCCGACAAAACGGATCAGTCCTTCTTCCACGCCCTCTGCAAACGGCATATATTTTACGCCGGTCAGGATATCGGTTTTCTGAATCTCTGCGTATACGATTGCTGCAGCATCATCGGTCATCTGGCATCCGTCCGGACCGTAGGCTTTGTAGCCGTTGTATTTTGCCGGGTTGTGGGATGCAGTTACCATGATACCTGCGTTGCAGTTGTAGTAACGGGTTGCAAAGGAAAGTGCCGGTACCGGCATCAGTGCGTCGTAGATTCTGACTTTGATTCCGTTTGCTGCGAGAACACCTGCTGCTGTTTTTGCGAATACATCGCTCTTAATACGGCTGTCATAGCTGATGGCTACGGTCTGGTTTCCGCCCTGTGTTTTTACCCAGTTTGCAAGACCCTGTGTTGCCTGACGTACTACATAGATATTCATACGGTTTGTTCCTGCGCCAAGTACACCACGAAGTCCTGCGGTTCCGAATTTCAGAGATACAGCAAAACGGTCCTTGATCTCCTCATCGTTTCCTTCAATCCGTGCCAGCTCCGGGTTTAGATCTGCGTCTTCCAGATCAGCTGCCAGCCATCTCTTATACTCTTCCAGATACATGTGTTTATCTCTCCTGTTCTCTTTTATTTTATGTCCTGCTATGTAATGTCCATCCTAATGCAAGCATAAGTACACTATAGTCATAATATACCATAGCCAGCCCAAAACAGCAATTAAATTTGGTCATTTAAGCAGAATTTTACCGTTCTTTTTCTCTTTTTTTCGACTGTGTCGGCTGTTTTCAGACAGAACAGGAGCAAAACAGATTTATCAGCCTTTTTATTCCTCTCCCGGTCTGTGATGATAATCAAATCCACATTTTTCCAGAAATGCCCGAGCGATTACCGTCGCACCGATCTGGTTCGGATGAATTCTGTCCCAGGCGATGTAGGAAGAATGGCGGTACTGGAAATAATCATTGAATACAGCCTGCAGGTCGATGAAGCGGCAGCCGTATTTTTCAGCCAGCTCACTGCAGATGGCCCCGTAGGTGTCCATGCGTTTTCTCATCCAGTCCTCTCCATTTGGCTCCATGTAGTATGGGGTCATAAGGAAAATACCTTTTACGTTGTCTTTTACGGAAAGAATCATCTTCTCGACGTTGGAACGGTACTCCTTCGGAGATACCTGGACATCCGGCATAGCCGGGCTGTCGAACTGTCTCCAGACATCGTTGATACCGATGCAAATAGAAACCCAGTCCGGGTTCAGGGAAACAACGTCGCGATCAAACCGCTGCAGCAGATCGCGGCTTGTGTTTCCACTGATACCGGAGTTTGTTACACGAATGTATACCTCCGGGTAAAATGCAGACAGCATGTTCTCAACAATTCTGACGTAGCTCTTTCCGACATTTTCAAATAAGCCTTCCCCCACCGGCTGCTGGCTCTCCATATCCGTTACGGAATCCCCTGCAAATACAATCCGGTCCATGTGTTCAAAAATCATTTTTTTGCCTCCCTTGATCATGAGTAATAAATTTAGAAAAACCCTCTGAACCCCATTATAGTCTTACAGTTTCGACCGTGCAAGGCAAATTTTGTGTAAAAAAATCCGGCCGCGAAACACTGTTTTTCAGTGCCCCGCAGCCGGGAATTTCATTTTCTTTTCTTATTCAATCCCATCCATATAAGCATTGTAAATCGCCGGGTCAATGTTCTCTTTAATCGACGCATACACGCTCTTCGATGCCTCTCGGATCTCCGCTCTTGTCTGGTCATCGAGTGTCAGAATCTTCGTTCCGCTCTCCTCGATCGTCGCAATTTTGTCGGCGATACGGGCATCGGACTGCTCTCTTGCGTACTCGGTCGCAATCTTTGCCGCCTTGGTCATGATCTCCTGCTCGTCTGCAGGCAGATCTTTGAAGAAGTCATCGTTGACGATCAGGGAAATCAGATGCGGCAGATGGTTCGTTTCCACTACGTAATCCTGCTGCTCATACAGGTTATTCGAAACGATGACCTCATACGGGTTCTCCTGCGCATCAATCGTGTGCTGCTGCAGGCCGATGTAAACCTCACTGAAGCTCATCGGCGTCGGGTTGGCACCGATGGCTTTCCAGAATGCCAGATGGTAGCTGTTCTCCATGGTACGGATCTTCTGGCCCTTGAAATCCGAAAAGCTGTAAACCGGCTTATTCGTACTCATGACACGAAATCCCTGATCCGCCATACCGAGCAGGTGATAGCCGCCTTCTGTGTAAACATTGCTGATCAGCTCGTAAAACTCCGGATTATCAATCTTCTCACGGCATTCATCGAGAGAATCAAACACACACGGCAGATCAAACACGGCAAGATCCCCCATAAAGGAAACCTGCGGTGCCGTATTCTGTACGACAAACGGAATATCACCATCGGCACACGTTTCAAGCAGATCGCGGTCGCCGCCGAGCGTTGAGTTTGCGTAAACCTGAATTTTCATCCTTCCATCGCTCAGCTCTGAAATCTCTTCCGCAAACTTTTCGGCGAAAATCTGTGTTACCGTATCCTCCGGGCTCGCCGTTGCCAGCGGCCAGGAATAGCGCTGTGTCGTCTCCCCATCGGAAGAACCACAGCCGGCAAGTGATGCACCGAGTACAACGACAGCGGCAAGCGCCGTCACTTTTCGGAAAAGCTTTTTCTTTTTTGTCATCTTTTTCATTGTCCTTCGCTCCTCCCTATAAAATTCCAACCGAAATCGCCGGAATAAACGTAATCAGCAGCAGTGCCACAAGGAAGAAACCGATCATCGGCATAGCCTTCTTTGCGATCTGCATGACCGGAACCTCGGTCAGGGAGCTTGCCACGAACAGGTTGACGCCGATCGGCGGTGTTACGAAACCAATCGCAAGGTTGACAACCATGATGACACCAAACTGAATCGGATTCATGCCGATCGCCTGTACAATCGGCAGAAGGATCGGCGTCAGAATCAGAATCGCCGGGGTCGTATCCATAACCATTCCGACAATCAGCAGGAATACATTGATGATCAGAAGGATCGCAACCGGGCTGTGGAAGTTGTTCAGGATAAACTCGCTGACCGTCTGCGGTACCTGCATCAGCGTCAGCACACGGGAAAATGCCGTCGATGCCGCCAGAATAAACAGGATCGGGGTGAAGGTACGAATCGCCTCAACCAGAATGGACCAGATGTCGCGGATGCGGATACTCCTGTACACAAAAAGGCTGATGATCAATGCATAGAATACGGAGATAACAGCCGCCTCAGTCGGGGAAGCGACACCGCTGTAGATACAGCCAAGGATGATCACCGGACTGAGCAGTGCAAAAAAGCTCTCTTTTAAAACGCGAAGCAGGCCTTTGTCATGCAGCACTTTGACTTCTGCATGGATCTTCTCTTTGTCCTCCCCATACCGTTTGCAGTGATAAACGGCATAAACCATCAGCAGCAGACCGATCATCAGACCCGGTACAATTCCGGCAAGGAACAGGTCACTGACCGAAGCGCCGGAAGCCATACCGTACATGATGAACGGAATACTCGGGGGAATGATAACGCCAAGGCCGCCGGCAACTGCCACAATCGCTGTGGAGAATGTCAGATCATAACCAAGGGTAGTCAGAATCGGGATTGTCATGCTTCCGACAGCGGCAACGGTCGCCGGAGCGGAACCGGAAATCGCACCGTAAAAAAGGCAGGTGACGATAACCGCGCACGGCATACCTGCGGTGAATTTTCCGAGAAAATAGGCAAAGACATCAAACAGTTTTTTGGAGATGCCTCCCTTAGCCATGATGATACCGGAGAGGACGAACATCGGAACTGCCAGCAGAGGGAAGGAATCGAGTCCTCCGAACATGGCACGGATCAGATATTTGGCTCCTACCGTAAAAGACGGGTCAAACACCGACGGAAGCACAGATGTGATTCCAAGGGTAATCGATACCGGAACAGCGATGACCAGCAATGCAACAAAAATCAGAAATAATACTACGACTGGCATTAGCGTTCCTCCTCATTCGAATTTTTAATCGTATGGATGCGGTTGTCGATACCCGCGTTCAGGGCATTTTCTGTGGCGTTATCTGCTCCGGCATTTGCCTCGATGAAGGATTCCGGCGTATTTCGCTCCGGATGCGCCGGGTCGAAAACGTTCTCACCGCGTGCCACACGGAACTCGATCATCCACGCTGCAGAACGCGGAATGCAACCAGCACAAAGGAGACGAGCGGTGCTGCCTGGATAAAGTACATCGGAATTTTGCAGGCCGGGGAAAGCTGGCCGCTTTTAACTGACGACATCATATAGGAAAAAGCAAACGGAATCATATAGATGAAAAAAATCAGTTCAAATGTATGATTCACAATTTTGAAGATGGCTTTTCCTCTCCGCGGGAAAATCGCAACAAACTGCTCGATTTTGATGGAAAGGCATTTCTTGCTGCAGTAGCTGACGCTTAAAAAACCGCACCAGATAAAAATATATCTGGTCAGCTCTTCCGACCACGACAGCGACATGCAAGAACGTAACGGCAGAAAACCTGAACTCCCATGATCAGCGTCATGGCAATCAGACCGATCACAAGAAGAAATTCTTCCAAGTTTTCATCCAGCCAGTGAAATACTCTCTTCATAAAAGGCATACCTCCGTTAAATTTATAACAGAACAATAATACAAAAGGGACATCGGCATCAACAGCAAAGCTAAAAATACCGGTGTCCCCTAAAGAAAAAACGGTTACATGGCTTTGTGAAGCAGATCCAGAACGGTGCTCAGATCATTCACACCCATCTGACCCGGTGCGGATGCTTTCTTTGCCGCGCCGAAGGTCATGGAAGAGCCAAACACCTCACCGCAAAGACGGCTGATCACGCCGGTGCCTGCCATCGACATGGTGATGATCGGTCTGTCCGCATAATTGGTGGTCATTTCCTCTGTTGCCGCAAGCAGGGTCAGAACGTCTTTCTTATTCTGCGGCATAACAGCGATCTTCGGAATATCTGCGTTCATATCCTGCATTTTGCGCAGTCTGTAGATGATGTCTGCTTTTGCAGGAGTTTTGAAGAAATCATGGTTGGAAGCAACAACCTTTACGCCTGCAGCGTGTGCGCCGTCGATGATTTTCTTTACGATCTCATCTCCGGTGAAGATCTCAACGTCAATCAGATCAACGTATCCGGTCTGTGCTGCTTGATGTTCAGCTCAGCGTATGCTTCCGGCTCGATAGCTTTCTCGCCGCCCTCTTTGGATGTACGGAACGTCATCAGAATCGGAGTATTTCCGAGTGCTGCACGAAGGTCTTTTAATACGTCTTCTACCTGTGCGAAGTCGAATACGCCTTCAAACCAGTCTACACGCCACTCTACAACGTCAACCGGAATCGAATGGAAGGTTTTGCTTCTTCGATGATATCGTTTTGGTAACTCCTACGATCGGAACGATGATCTTCGGTGCACCGGCACCGATTTCAATATCACGAACTTTTACTGTATTCATGTGTTTTTCCTTCTTTCTTCAATATTAACCCTGACTTTTCTTTTGCAGCTTTTCTTTTTCACGCCCGGATTACCTGGTTCTTCGTACTCCGCAATCCTTAATCTCATTTTAGTTGTCCTGCTGCGCAAGTTCAACCATTTTTTTATAGCGAATGTTTACAAACAGTCCAAGTGCAACGCAACTGCGGTCAGAACGATGTTCATGGTCATAACGCCGGACGGCTGCATTTTAGATGCTGCGGTCAGGATGGTATAGTTGCAAAGAGAAGATGCAATCATAACCAATGCGGTTACGGTTCCTTTGATTTTCGGGAACAGCATATTGCAAACGGAAGTTGCGATCTGAAGCAGTCCGCCTGCGCCTGCCCATCCGATAATGAAAGCACCTGCAATCATCAGCGGTTTGCTCTGTCCCATCAGGACAGCAATCATAGTTACAAGGCAAATGGCCGGGTAAACAACGATGAAACGAACATCTTTGATTTTTCTGGTCAGGAACGCGGTTACAACGAGTGCCAGCATGGTTCCTGCCGAATAGTAGGTCTGCATGATGGACGGATCAGCCAGCCTACATTCTCTTTTGCAAAGTTCTGTGCACAGTTCAGCCACAGCTGGAAGGTACCGGTGCAGGTGAATCCGATCAGGATCATAGCGATGGACTCGAAGGAGAAATGTGTATGTTTCAGACTGTCGATCAGGCCCTCTTTTTTGCCGGATGCTTTCTGGTCAGCGTCTGGCAGCGGGAACAGGAATACCAGTACAAAAAGTACGATATACGCAATTCCGCATCCATAGAATAACGGATTGTAGGAGGTAAGGCCGGCTGCGGTAGAAGTAACCGCTACACCAAGAACAAATGGAAGCAGCATCTGAGCGATTGCGATGAAGAATTTGATTCCCATGGTAGCAACGCCAGGAGCTTTGTAAATAATCTCGGATACTGCCGGGTAAATACCGGTATCCAGGAAGGAGTTTGCGATACCGCCGATGATGGCGCATACGTAAGCGATGGTGTAACCGCCGTGTGTTCCTGCATGAAATGCAAGCGCAAGGCCGATCAGGTAAATTGCATAGGAAGCACTTCCGATTGCAGTGGAAATGCGGCGTCCGAGTTTGTCGGACAGAGGACCTGCAAATGGCAGTGCGATCAGACGGCCAAGACCGAGTGCTGCGGAAATTGCGGTAATTGCCATTGCTTCCACTCCCCATGCTGCTGCCAGAGCCTCTTTGATGACTGCCTGGCCCAGAATAGAGCATCCAACACCGTGGATAAAGTAGTTCAAGTACAAAATTAATGCACTTGGCAGGTATTTCTTGTTCATGGTTTCTCTCCTTTTTAAATAGATTATGTTGAGGTCAAATTGTCTTTTTCCTCTGTTCGGTTCATCCTTTTGTTTTGTCACAAACAACAGATTACCAGTTCGTGAATGTTAAAAAAATAACATTTGCCTTTATTTTAACAGTGAAAGTGTGTGCGGTCTAATGCTTTTAAAGGAAAAAACCAATGCATTGAATGCATTGATATGGTATACTTGAGTTATCATAATAAGAGGAAGCAAAGACTTTCTTACGGAACCATTTTTTCAGGAGGAAAAACCACATGACACTGAATCAGATTCTCTATTTCCGAAAGGTCGCCCGGCTGGAAAATTATCACCAGGCGGCAGAGGAGCTTTATATTTCCCAGCCATCCCTGAGCCGTTCGATGGCCGCCCTTGAAAGCGAGCTTGGAATCACGCTGTTTGAAAAGAAAGGGCGCGGTGTTGTCCTTACCAATGCCGGCCGTCTTTTCCTGGAGCATGCAGACCGGATCGCGGGCGACTGTGACATTGCGGCAGGCAAGATGAAAGAGCTCGCCTCCGGTGGCGGCAAAATCAATATCGGTTATATTTTTCCACTTGCCGGACATTATATTCCGCACAACGTCCGTACCTTTCTGGACCAAGAAGAAAACAAAAATGTTGCATTTAGCTTCTGGCAGAACCATACCCCGGCCATTGCACAGAAGGTGAAATCCGGCGAACTCGATCTTGGGTTTGGCGGCTTTTTAAAGCGCGACGACATGGAGTTTTTCCGTTGATCCAGCAGCCGCTTGTCATCGTGTCCCCGGAACAGCATCCGATTGCCGATGAACCGGAGGTTCCGCTTGTAAAGCTTACCCGTTATCCGGTGATCGGCTACGACCGCGCATCCTGGATGGGGGCCTACACCGGTCATCTCTACCGCAAATATCAGCTTCATCCGAATATTATCATGGAATGCCCGGATGAATATTCGATTGCGGCATTGGTGCGCGAAAATTTCGGTATCGCGCTTATGCCGCGAACCGATATTCTGGAACAGGCAGACGGCATCCGTATCCATACGCTGAACGGTCTCGAGATTTATCATCAGACCTTTATGTTCTGGATGAAGAACCGCTACCGGCTTCCGGCTGTCGAACGTTTTACCGAATATATGAAACAGCACGCTGACATTATCGAAGAAACCGGAAATGATAGCGAAAACGTATCGAAAGTTTATCTGAAAGATATTGTTAATTTTTAGTCGAAAGCGTTATGATGAAATTGTCACAAACAGAGGATTACCGCTCATGTAATGAATAAGGAGAAATTTTCATGAAGAGTGCTTACCCCAAAATTTTTGAGCCAATTACAATCAAACGAACAACGATTAAAAACCGTATTGCAATGACCCCGATGGGAACCAACTACGGTGAGACAAGCGGTGAAATGAGTAACCGTCATATGAACTACTACTCTCTCCGCGCAAAAGGCGGCGTTGGTCTTATTATTCTGGAGAACGCCAACATCGAGTACCCGGTCGTTCCAACGGAACCAGCCAGATCCGTATCGACCACGACAGCTTTATGCCGCGCTACTATCAGTTAGTCGAAAACCTTCATAAAAACGGCGCTACCGTAGCGATCCAGATCAACCACGCCGGAGCTTCCGCATCTTCCGCAAGAACCGGTATGGAAACCGTTTCTTCTTCCAACATCCCGACAAAGGCCGGCGGAGAAACCCCTCGCCCGATGACAAAAGAAGAAATCATGACAACCGTGAAAAAATACGGCGAAGCTGCAAAACGTGTACAGGCCATCGGTTTCGATGCCATCGAGATCCACTGCGGCCATTCCTACCTGATGAGCCAGTTCATCTCCCCGTATTACAACAAGAGAACAGACGAGTTCGGCGGTTCTGTAGAAAACCGTCTGCGTTTCCCGCGTATGGTACTGGAAGAAGTACGGAAAAACGTTGGACCGTGGTTCCCGATCATCGTTCGTATCTCTGCCGAGGAGCGTGTTCCGGGTGGAAATACGCTGGAAGATACGCTCGAGTACCTGGAGTACCTGGATGAGTTCGTAGATATGTACGACGTATCCTGCGGTCTGAACCCATCTCTTCAGTATCAGATCGACTCCAACTTCCTGCCGGATGGATGGCGTTCCTACATGGCAAGAGCCGTAAAAGACAAATTCAAAAAACCGGTCATCAACGCTGGTAACTACCGTGATCCGAAGGTCGTTGAAAAAGTTCTGGAAAGCGGCGATGTTGATATCGTCGGCATGGGACGCGGCCTGATCGCTGAGCCAAACTGGGTGAAAAAAGTAGAAAACGGCGAGGAAGATATTCTTCGTAAATGTATCTCCTGTAACGTTGGATGCGCCGGAAACCGTATCGGTGTCAACCGTCCGATCCGTTGTACTGTAAACCCGGCTGTTCCGGAAGGCGATGTTTACAAAGCACTGAAAGTAAACAAAAACTGCAACGTTGTTGTTGTCGGCGCCGGTACTGCGGTATGGAAGCAGCCTGCACCGCAGCAGAAGTCGGATGCAACGTTTTCGTACTCGAGAAAAACGACCACATCGGCGGTCTTTCCACTTTCATCTCCGATCTTCCAAGCAAGAGCCGTATGAAAGATTTCCCGAAATACCTTGAGGCAAGAGCCGCCAGACTGAAAAACCTGTATATTTTCCTCAACACCGAAGCTACGGTGGATAAGATCAAACAGTTCAAACCGGACATCATTGTAAACTCCACCGGTTCCGTTCCGCTTGTTCCACCGATCAAAGGCCTGAAAGAGAACATCGATGCCGGAAACGTAAATACCATCTTTGGTATGATCAACAATGTAAACGCCGGAAAATATCCGGAAGAAGCCTGTCAGGGCAAGAAGTCGTTGTAGTCGGCGGCGGTTCCGTAGGACTTGACGTTATTGAATACTTTGCACCGAGAGGCGCCGAGTGTACCATCATCGATATGCTGCCGCAGATCGGTATGCTTGCAGACCCGATCACCAAATGCTCCATGCGTGAGACACACGACAAATACGGTGTAAAAGAATATGTCAACACTGCTCTTCAGGAAGTAAAAGAAAACGCATTCACTGTAAAGCTTCCGGACGGAACCATCCAGGATCTCACCTTCGATTACGGATTCAACTGTCTTGGAATGCGCTCCAATAACCCGATTCTGCCGGAGCTTCAGGAAGCATTCGCTGATACCCATACTTATATTTATACCATCGGCGATTCCGTCCGCGCACGCCGCATCATGGAAGGTACCATGGAAGGCCGCGCGATCCTGAATGTACTGGAGTCCCAGGGCTACCTGCATCTGGAGCCGCTTGAGTAATCACTGAATCACTTTCTTACACAATATAAAAAAACAGAAAAGAGGAAAATATCATGCCAAATATTACAGGACATACCGAATTAGTTGGATTAATGGCTTACCCGATCCGTCACACCCAGTCTCCGACAACCCACAACCTTGCATACGACAAAAACGGAGATGACGTCATTCAGCTTGCTTTCGAAGTTGATAACGATTCTTTAAAAGATGCTGTGCAGAGTATCCGCGCGCTGAAAATGCTCGGTTCCAATATTTCCATGCCAAACAAAACTGTTGTCCACAAATATCTGGACGAAGTAGATGAAGCAGCTAAGTTATGCGGCGCTATCAATACCGTAGTCAACCTCCGCGACGAAAACGGTCAGGTAACCGGAAAACTGAAAGGCTACAACACCGATGGTATGGGATACTGGCAGGCACTGACCGAAGAGGGCATCGATTTCAAGGGAATGAAGATGGTCCTGATCGGAACCGGCGGTGCTGCTACTGCAATTGCAGTGCGCGGTGCTCTGGATGGAGTTGCAGAAATTGAAATCTTCAACATCAAAGACAAATTCTACAGCCGTGGAGAGGAAATTGTTGATCTGATCAATAAGAACACCAACTGCAAGGCTACCATGAACGATCTGGCAGACAAAGACCTCCTGAAAGAAAAAATGCACGCAGCTGACCTGTTCTGCGATGCTACCGGCGTAGGAATGCATCCACTCGAAGACCTTTCCAACATTCCTGATCCTTCCTTCTTTAAAAAAGATCTCATCGTAACGGATACCGTTTACGCTCCGCGCGAAACCGTTATGATGAAACAGGCAAAAGAAGCAGGATGTGAGAAAGTATTCAACGGCATGGGCATGATGCTGTTCCAGGCACTCATCGCAATCAAGCTGTACACCGGAAAAGATACTCCGGTTGACTACATGAAAGAGAAACTTGGAATCTGATTTCCGGGCGAATCTTTTCATCTTAAACCTTAATCAAAAACCAACACGAAAAGAGGAAATGAACTTTGCGTCATTTCCTCTTTTTTTCTTGCTTTCTTTCGGCATCTGGAGTATAATTCACTTCATATAGTAGCAGTTTAAAGTGCTACAGCACGATTTATCATCATGCGGAAATACGAGGAGAGAGAGGATTTCAAACTATGTCAAAACACATCACAGGACACACCGGATTATTATGTTTACTCGGAAGCCCGGTTGCACACAGTGTTTCTCCGGAAATGCACAACGAAGCATGCGACCAGCTCGGCCTTGATTATAGCTACCTTGCCTTTGATGTACCGGAAGACAAAATGCCGCAGGCAGTCGAAGGACTCCGCACCATGGGTGCAAGAGGCTGGAACATCACCATGCCTGGCAAAAATATCATGTGCAAATTGGCAGACAAGGTTTCTCCTGCTTCGGAGATCTCCGGCGCATGTAATACCATCGTCAACGACAACGGCGTTCTCACCGCTTACACCACCGACGGTGTCGGCTTCATGAGAGCAGTTGCAGAAAACGGCGTAGACATCATCGGCAAAAAGATGACTCTGCTCGGTGCCGGCGGCGCTGCTACTGCAATCCTGGTACAGGCAGCCCTCGACGGCGTAGCTGAGATCAATGTATTCAACGTCAGAGACAATTTCTTCGGAAGAGCCGAGGAAATCGTTGCAAAACTCAATGAGCGTACTTCCTGCAAGGTTACCCTGCACGACTTCTCCGATCCGGAAGTCCTTCGCGCATCCATCGCAGACAGCGCCATTCTTGTCAATGGAACTTCCGTCGGAATGGCTCCAAAAACCGAGAACACCATCATCACCGACACAACGATGTTCCACAAAGACCTCTTCGTTTTCGATGTGATCTACAATCCGCAGGAAACCCGCCTGCTGCGTGAGGCAAAAGAGGCTGGATGCAAGACCGGAAACGGTATGTACATGCTGTTATACCAGGGAGCTGCTTCCTTCAAACTGTGGACTGGCGAGGATATGCCGGTTGAGATCATCAAAGAGAAATACTTCTCCGGAAAATAAAATATCACGCAATTTCAAAAGGCTTCTGCCCCGGATTTTCATCCGCCGGCAGAAGCCTTTTTGCTGTCCTGAAATGGTGTCAGCCCGCTTTCTGTACTTCGTCGAGCTGTGCCGTATACAGTTTGTAATAATATCCCTTCTTTGTCATCAGTTCGTCGTGCGTTCCGCTCTCCATGATGCCGCCGTTGTCGATATACATGATCTTATCGCAGTTGCGGATCGTGGACAGACGGTGGGCGATAATGAACGATGTTCTGCCTTCAGCATCGCATTGAGGCCCGTCTGCAGTGCTTTCTCGGTCTGCACGTCGATACTCGAGGTTGCCTCATCGAGAATCAGAATCGCCGGATCCGAAAGCAACGTTCTGGCAAACGAGATCAGCTGTTTCTGGCCCTGGCTCAGCATGGAACCGCGCTCGCGCACCTCTGTCTGGTAGCCGTCCGGCATTTTGCTGATGAATTCGTCCGCACACACGGTTTTGCTCGCATTGACAATCTCCTCCAGTGTCGCATCGAGTTTTCCGTAACGGATGTTGTCCTCAATGTCTCCCGAGAAAATAAAGCTGTCCTGCATCATAATACCCATCTGTTCACGCAGCGAATGAATTGTCACCTGTGAGATGTCCTGGCCGTCGATCAGGACGCGGCCGCCGTTGACATTGTAGAACCGGGAGATCAGATTGACAATCGTACTCTTTCCGGCTCCCGTCGGTCCGACAAGCGCCACACTCTCACCCGGTTTTACCGTAAACGAAACGTCTTTTAAAATCTGCTTCGATTCATCGTACGAGAAGTTGACATGGTCAAACGTCACCTCACCGCGGATCTCCGGCATTTTTACGGCGTTCTCCGCATCTTTTACCGTTACCGGCTCGTCCATTGTCTCGAAGATACGCTCCAGGTAAGCGATATTGTTGATAAAGTTGTTGAAGATATTTCCAAGGTTCATGATCGGCTGCCAGAAGTACGATGCGTAGCTGGAAATCGCCACGATGGTACCGAGTGATTTGCTGCCCTGTCCGAACAGCACAAGGCCTGCTAAGAAGATCGCCGCGCGCACGCAGACGGAAATCGAATCGATGCCCGGCCATACCAGGTTGGAATAACGCACCGCCGTGTTCCACGTTCTGCGGCAGTCCTGTGAAAGATCTTTGAAAATCTCCGCATTTTCATCCTCTCTTGCAAAGATCTGTGTAATGCGGGCTCCGACGATATTTTCCTGCAGATACGCATTCAGGTTCGAGTTCTTATTTGAAACTGCCTGCCATGCCCGTCTCTGTTTATTCTTGATCCAGACCATGAACACGCACAGCACCGGCACGCCGCAGAGAACGACGAGCGCCATCTGCACATCGACCAGGAACATGAAAATGACGATGAACAGCAGGTTGAAACACTCCAGCACAATGTTGATCAGTCCATTCGAAAGCATATCCGATACCGAGTTGACGTAGTTGACCACACGGATCAGAATTTTGCCGTGCGGGCGGTCGTCGTAATACTGGAACGGCAGCTCCTGCAGATGCTCAAACAGGTCTTTTCGGATATCGTAGATGATATTCTGGCTGACATCCACCATGATACGGCTTCGGATCGTCGTGAAAATGACGCTGACGACGTAGATGCCGACAAGCATTCCGACCAGAGAAAACAGAAGTTTCTCGTTTTTGTCCGGAATCGCAAGGTCCAGTGCCCGCTGGATAATCATCGGCGCAACGTAGCCGAACGCGCCGCCGATGCCGCTTAAGAGAATCGCCACAACCATCCGGCCCGCGTATTTTTTAATATAAGATGATGCCCGGAGTAAGTGTCTGATGTCAAAAGGTTCTTCGAGCACTTCATCCTGCTTGTATGTATTTTTTGCCATTGCTTCCCCCTCCTACAGTTCATCCACACCGGTCTGCAGTTTCACCAGTTCGTAGTAATAGCCTTCTTTTCCATCAGCTCCTCGTGCGTTCCCATCTCCTTGATGTAACCGTTCTGCAGCACGATAATTTTGTCCGCCGTCTTTGTGGTGGAGATTCGCTGCGCGATGATAACTTTCGTGCACGGGAAATCCAGTTCTCGTAAGGAATGCTGGATCTGTTTTTCCGTCTCCATATCGACGGCCGATGTCGTGTCGTCAAGAATCAGGATCGACGGACGGATGGCCAGCGCTCTCGCCAGGGAAATTCTCTGCTTCTGGCCGCCTGAAAGACCGACGCCGCGCTCACCGACCAGAGTGTCATAGCCCTCCGGCATCTTCGAAATAAAGTCTGCCGCGGCAGAATATTTTGCAAATTTAATGACCTCATTCATCTTGATCGAGTCATCGCCGTAAGCAATATTGCCCTCGATCGTATCAGAATACAGCAGGACATCCTGCGTCGCAAGTCCGATGTGTTTCCGGAGGTCATACAGCTTCAGATCTTCCGCCGGAATACCGTCGATGCGGATCTGGCCTTCTGTCGGCTCGTAGAAACGCGGAATCAGGTTGATGAGGGATGTCTTTCCGCATCCCGTCTCTCCCATGACCGCCACGGTCTCATTCGGGTTAACCGTAAACGAAATGTTATGCAGAACCGGCAGATCACCGTCCTCATACTGGAACGAAACGTTGTCGAACTCGATTTTTCCCTCGAAGCGTTCCGGGTGTGCCACTGCATTTTCCTCGTCCTTGATCTTCGCCTCGGAGTAATACAGCTCCATGACTTTTTTTGAAGCTGCAGAGAACCGCTGGAACTCGTTCATGATATTTCCCATCTGGCGCATCGGGTTTGCGATTGCCCAGATGAGGCCGGAGAATGCCACATAATCACCCATGGTCAGCTGGCCCTTAATCATAAAGACACCGCCGACTGCCAGCAGGACAACCGGCATCAGGTTAGCGATACTCTCGACAAACGGGAAGAATTTCAGCCATACCATCGCGGTTGCTTTGTTTGTCTCCGCGTAATCGGTATTAGCGCGGTCGAATTTCTCGATCTCGTACTCTTCTCTTGCAAACGCCTTGACGACGCGGTTTCCGGAGATATTCTCCTGCGCACACGTATTCATCTGTGCCAGCTTTTCACGCAGTGCCGCATGCATCGGGGCAACACGGTTGCGGAACAGGTAGATGATCCAGAATACGAACGGCGAAATCACAAGTATGCAGAGCGCCAGCTTCCAGTTCGTGTACAGGAAGAAAATGGCCGCTGCCGCGAACAGGGAAAACGACTCAATCACCATTCGGATGACCCATGCGACCATATGGCGGACGGCATCGAGGTCTCCGGTCAGACGCGTCATCAGATCGCCGGTACGGTACGTGCTGTAAAACGTCATATCCTGCCGCTGGATTTTGTCATACAGGTAATTCCGCACCCGGTACAGGACGCTCTGTGATACGTGCTCGTAAATCATACAGCTGCCGTAGACAATAACGACACGCAGAAACGTGAAGCCAATCATCGCAATCAGCAGACGGTAAAACAGATCCCGGTGTGTCTGCAGATTCTGCACTGCATTTTCACCTGTCAGAAACAGGTCAACAATTTTTCCCGAAAAATATGGAATCGTAAGCTGCAGAACGTTATATAATACCGTTCCGATCATGCCGATCAGATACAGCGCACGCTTTCCTTCCATGTTTTCCCACAGCCATTGGATTTTGGTTTTCGGGAATGGTTTTGTGCTGCTTTTCATTTTTTCATATCCCCCCCTTATCTTCTGAAAATCAAAAGGTTTCTGCATTTTTCTCTTTCAAATGCTTTCGCCATTGTATCAATTTTCATTTCATTATGATATAATGCGACTGTATAAAAATAGAACGTTTCTATCTTCATGCATGATTCTTTTGAATAATCCTCGTAATTTTTTGCAGAACTTTTTAACCGGAACAGGAGGAATTTACTTTTGAAAAATCTATTTGAATACAGTGATATCCTGCGCTCACCGATCGAGGCATTTTCCTGCAGCTCGGAAACCTTTTCCATGCCGGTGGTATCACACTGGCACTATTTTACTGAAGTACTTTATCTGCAGGAAGGCTCGCTCCTTGTGAGCTGCAACGATGTTGTCTATCCGATGGAGGCCGGCTCTTTCATCCTTTTTCCGCCGCAGGCAGTCCATGCGCTTGCCGCGGATCATGACAAACCGTTTCGCTTTTTCTGCGTAAAATTCAATCTGAACCGGATTCATCTTACCGGAAGCTATCTTCCGAACCTGAGCTTTGCGTTCCATAAGGTTGCCTCCATGACGCATCCTTCCCTGCTCTTTACGCAGATGGATCTTCCGGGGCTCGACCTGAACGATTTTTTCACAACCATTGAAAAAGAATCCCATGCGAAACAGTACGGATACGACGCGTATATTTATTCGCTGTTTTCGACACTGTTCCTGCGCCTTCTGCGGACGTGGCACTGCCAGGGAATCTGTTTTGATCTCGAAACCATCTCCGAGAGTGAAGAGAAAAGTATGCAGGACATTCTCGTCTACATCGACCGTCATTCACAGGAGAATATCAACATCGAAGAGCTGGCGCATAAATACAATATGAGCTATTCGTACTTTGCCAAGCTGTTTTTAAAACACTATGGGCAGAGCTGCAAGCAGTATATCGAATTTATCCGTTTGAACAAGGTCGAGAACCTGCTCCTCTTTACCGATTATGACCTGAACTTTATTGCCACCGAGACCGGCTTTGCAGACTGCAGCCACCTGATCCGTACGTTCAAAAAACGGTATCAGATCACCCCGCGGCAGTTCCGGCAGGAGCATCAGTCCACAGTGTCCTCGTCGCTTCCGGCGAAGCTGGGATAACCCCATAATATAGTAATAAAAAAGGCGGCATACCGTTTTCCCCCTGAAACTTTCAGAAAGAAAATCCGGTATGCGCCTTTTCATATCTTAAATTTTCTGATTTAAACTTCTTAGATGTTGAGCAGATCGCTGAATACTTTCAGTGCTCCGTCTGTCTCGTGAGCCAGAACGCGTTTTGCAAGGACTTTACCAAGCTGTACACCCTCCTGGTCGAAGCTGTTTACGTTCCACAGGAATCCCTGGAACATGATCTTATTCTCGAAGTGTGCAAGCAGTGCTCCCAGCGTCTTCGGATTTACCTGATCTCCGATGATGATGCTGGACGGACGGCCGCCTTCGAAGTTTTTGTTTTTATTCTCATCTGCTTTACCGCAGGCAAATGCAACGATCTGAGCTGCTACGTTTGCGCAGAGTTTCTGCTGGCTGGTGCTGCCCTGGATGTCGACATCGGTCTCCATCTGGTTATTGCGGAAGCCTACAAACTGCAGCGGAACGATATCAGTTCCCTGATGCAGCAGCTGATAGAAGGAATGCTGTCCGTTGGTACCTGCTCGCCGAAGAGAACCGGACCGGTCGGGTAATTGACCGGCTCGCCGAAGCGGTTGACCGATTTACCGTTGGACTCCATATCTACCTGCTGTAAATGAGCCGGGAAACGGTTCAGCGCCTGGGAGTATGGAAGAACTGCAGTGCTTGGATAGCCAAGAACGTTTCTCTCATAAACACCGATCAGCGCATCGAGCATCTCCGGGTTCTGTAATACATCCTTGTTTGCAGAAAGTTTATCTTCTGCTGCAGCGCCCTCAAGGAATGCTGCGAATACTTCCGGTCCGAAAGCCAGAGACAGAACAGCGCCGCCGACTGCGGATGTGGAAGAATAACGGCCTCCGATGTAGTCATCCATGAAGAATGCTGCCAGATAGTCTTCGCTCTTTGCCAGTGGAGAAGTCTCGCTGGTAACCGCGATCATGTGCTTGGATGCATCCAGGCCTGCATTTTTCAGAGCGTCTTTTACGAAGGACTCGTTGGTCAGAGTCTCCAGTGTGGTTCCGGATTTGGATACCAGAACGAAGATGGAATGTGCTACGTCGATCGAATTCAGAACAGCTGCTGCGTCATCCGGGTCAACGTTGCTGATGAATTTTGCTTCCATTTTGAAGCAGCCGTTTTTCTTTGCCCAGTTTTCCAGAGCCAGATACATCGCACGCGGGCCAAGGTCGCTTCCGCCGATACCGATCTGCACAACGGTGGTGAATTTTTCACCTGCTGCGTTGGTGATCTCACCTGCATGTACTTTGTTCGCAAACTCTGCGATGCGGTTCTGCTGCTCTACGTAGAAAGCACGTTTGTCTACGCCGTCTGCCGTAACGGTGTTTCCGAGCTGGCCGCGGGTCAGCTGATGAAGCACGAGACGGTTCTCTCCGGTGTTGATGACAGCACCGTTGTAAAGCTCCTCAAATTTTTCAGAAAGCTGTGCCTCTTCTGCCAGTTTTACGAGTGCGGCAAGGACATCCTCATTCACCTGTTTTGCTGCGTAGTTATACGCAAGTCCTTCTGCCATCGGAACGCTGTAAGATTTTACGCGCTCTGCTCCGTTTTCGCCGGACATCACCTCGGCAAGATTGACACGCTCCACTTTTTTCAGCTCCTCAAAAGAAGCCAGTTTATCAAGATTGTTCCAGGTAACCATTGTTAAGTTCCTCCTGTTTTTTTATTTTGTCTCTCTATTCCGTCCGCGGAAACATTTTTATTCCCGCTATTATACCAATGAAACAGACTGCTTGCTAAAAACAGTCTGTTTCGTGATACTTTTTTATTTCGTATAGTTATAAGAAAGAGCTCTTGCGATCTCCACTGATATTCCGGCAGAGTCTTTGTCATGGACAGTGCCTCATCGATATCGTAATCTACATACTCACCGTTCTTGTATGCAACAACGCGGTCTGTTTTGCTTCCAGAAGAAGGTCAACTGCGTAAGCACCCATGATGGACGCATATACACGGTCTTTACATGTCGGGCTTCCTCCACGCTGCATATGTCCAAGGATCGTTGCACGGGTCTCGATTCCGGTTGCAGCTTCGATTCTGCGCGCCATGCTGGTGGAATGGCCGATGCCCTCAGCATTTACGATGATATGATGTTTTTTGCCTTTTCTACGGTTCTCGATGATGTTGTTGATGATCTTCTGCTCATCGTAATCGTATTTCTCCGGAAGCAGGATATCCTCTGCGCCGTTTGCGATACCGCACCACAGAGCGATGTATCCGGCATTACGTCCCATAACCTCGATGATCGAGCATCTCTCATGGGAAGTGGAAGTATCTCTTACTTTGTCAATGGCTTCCATTGCTGTATTTACCGCGGTATCAAAACCGATGGTATATTCTGTGCAGGCGATATCCAGATCGATGGTTCCCGGTACACCTACTGTATTAATTCCAAGTGCTGCCAGCTTCTGAGCTCCTGCAAAGGAACCGTCTCCGCCGATAACAACCAGTCCGTCGATGCCGTGTTTTCTGCAGACATCTGCGGCACGTTTCTGGCCTTCCGGTGTACGCATCTCTGCGCAGCGGGCTGTATAAAGGATGGTACCTCCGCGCTCGATGGTATCGGATACATCACGGGCGGTCATATCAATGATCTCTTCGTTCATCAGTCCGTCTATCCTTTGAGGATACCTTTCATCTGAACACCCTTCTGCAATCCTCTTCTTACTGCTGCACGAATTGCAGCGTTCATACCAGGTGCGTCACCGCCGCTGGTAAGCACTCCGATTGTCTTTACCTTGTTAGTCGTTGCCATATGAATTCCTCCATCTCATCACACACATTAATAAACGAGTAGTTTTATTTATTAATCACACACAGTTTTATTTTAAAGCATTCAGGCCCTTTTTTCAATACTCTTTTCTACAACTTTCACGTTTCCGGTACCGAATTTTGCCTGAAGTGACGCCACCAGACGGGCATCTGCCTGCACATTGCGGCTCGGCGGCAGTTTTTTCATTGCTCTGATTGACTGGATGTAGAGAACAACCTGATCTTTGCCATCGGATTCGCGCAGCATCTGATACAAATCCGCGACTTCGCGCTCGTACGTTTCCTTGTCCGGGAACTGGATCCAGAGCTCTTTCGGGATGCCTGCAAACGGGAAATTTCTCGCAGATCAGCTTGCTCGGCTTATCATCCTCCGCGGAAACACGGCCCTGGATGAAGACACGCGCATCGGTCTGCATCATCGGTGCATTTTTCTCGTAATCGCGCGGGAATACAACGATTTCCATGCTGCCGACAAGGTCTTCGAGTGTGAGGAATGCCATTGTCTTGTTATTCTTTGTATATTTGATTTTTTATCCGTAATAATACCGCCGACAATCTCTTTTTCACCGTCTTTCACTGCCGGAAATCCCGTTTCCTCGTCCGGCTGAAAGTCTGTCGTTACCGCGGAAATATTCTTCCGCCAGCACTCCTCCTGCTCCTCGAGCGGATGACCGCTGACGTAGATGCCGAGCACCTCTTTTTCGAGCGCCAAAAGATCACTCTTTTCGTATTCTCCGACATCCGGGTACACCGTTTCATACGACCGTTTGGTCGTCTCGTCTACGAAGTCAAACAGACTCATCTGGCCGCTTAACGAATCTTTTTTCTCGCGCGCCACATCATCGAGCACATTGGCGTAGACGAACATGAGCTGCTTTCTCGTCACGCCGAAGCAGTCGAATGCGCCCGCCTTGATAAAGTTCTCGACGGTCCGCTTGTTGACTTCTTTTCCGCTCAGACGCTCCGCGAAATCCTTTAACGAGCGGAACGGTCCGTTTGCACTCCGCTCCTCCACGATCGCCTCCATGACCGGCTTTCCGATGCCTTTGACCGCCGCCATGCCATAGCGGATCGCCTGGCCGTCCACCGTGAATTTTCCTTCGCTTCGGTTGATGTCCGGCGGCAGAATGGAAATGCCCATCTGGCGGGAACTCAAGATATACTCTGCGACTTTTCCCGGGTTATCGATGCAGGAGGTCATCAGAGCCGCCATGAACTCAACCGGGTAATAGTATTTCAGCCATGCCGTCTGGTACGATACGAACGCGTACGCCGCCGCATGGGATTTGTTGAAGGCGTATTTCGCGAAGTCGATCATCTCGTCGTAGATCTTGTTCGCTGTCTTCTCATCAATGCCGTTTTTGATACAGCCCGGCACGCCCTCGGCCTCGTTTCCATAAACGAAATTCTGGCGCTCTTTTTCCATGACGGATGCCTTTTTCTTCGACATCGCACGGCGCACCAGATCAGCCCGTCCAAGCGAATAGCCCGCCAGTGCCTGTACGATCTGCATAACCTGTTCCTGGTAGACGATACAGCCGTACGTCGGCTCCAGAATCGGTTTTAAGAGCGGTGTATCGTACGTAACGGATTCCGGGTTGTTTTTTCCTTTGATGTACTGCGGAATAAAATCCATCGGGCCCGGCCGGTACAGGGAAATTCCGGCGATGATATCCTCGAGGCTCTGCGGTTTTAACTCCTTCATGAAGTTTTTCATTCCCGCACTCTCGAGCTGGAATACACCGACCGTTTTCGATGCGCCGATCATGCCGAGCACTTTCGGATCGTTGTAATCGATGTGAAGCAGATCAATTTTCTTATTGCTGTAACGCTCTGCGAGCTTTGTCGCATTCTGAATGACGGTCAGGGTCCGAAGCCCTAAGAAGTCCATTTTCAGAAGTCCCAGTTCCTCGAGCGTCGTCATCGTGAACTGCGTGACGATCGTTCCGTCGCTTCCTCGCGAGAGCGGCACAAATTCCACCAGCGGACGCGAGCCGATGACAACACCGGCGGCGTGCATCGACGTGTGGCGCGGCAGACCTTCAAGTCTCCGTGACATGTCGATCAGATGTGCAACCTCTTCATTGCCCTGGTACAGCTCCCGCAGCTCGTGGTTCATCTGCAGTGCCTTGTCGATCGTGATATTCAGTTCATTCGGAATCATCTTCGCGATCGAATCGACCTGTGCATACGGCATATCCAGCACACGGCCGACATCGCGGATGACACCGCGCGCCGCCAGTGTACCGAATGTGACGATCTGTACAACGCGGTCCTTGCCGTATTTTCTCGTTACATAGTCGATGACCTCCGGGCGGCGTTCGAAACAGAAATCCACGTCGATATCAGGCATGGTAACTCGTTCCGGGTTCAGGAAACGCTCGAACAGGAGCTGGTACCGCATCGGGTCCAGCTGTGTGATGCCAAGGGTGTAGGAAACAATACTTCCGGCCGCCGATCCTCGTCCCGGTCCGACCATGATGTCGTGGTCGCGCGCAAATTTGATGAAATCCCACACGATCAGGAAGTAATCGACGTAACCCATCGTTTTGATCGTATCAAGCTCGTATTTCAGCCGCGCTTTCAGTTCATCCGTCGCCGGGTGATACCGTTCCTCGAGGCCGTCGTAGCAGAGCTTATTTAAGTATTCCCAGGAAGTGTATCCTTCCGGCACATCGAATTTCGGAAGTTTTGTGACACCAAATTCGATCTCCACATTACACCGGTCTGCAATTTTCTGTGTATTTTCGATTGCCTGCGGTGCATACGGGAAGAGCGATGCCATCTCCGCCTCGGATTTCACGAAATACTGGCCGCCCTCGTAGCGCATGCGGTCCTCATCCGTGATCTTCTTTCCGGTCTGCAGGCACAGAAGAATATCATGGGAATCCGCATCTTCTGCGTACGTGTAGTGAATATCATTCGTCGCCACCAGCTCGATGCCGGTTTCTGCCGAGAGGCGCATCAGCTGCTGATTGACCATCCGCTGCTCCGAGATGCCGTGATCCTGCAGTTCCAGGAAGAAATTGCCTTTTCCGAAAATCTTCTCATACCGCAGTGCGGCCTCTTTTCCCATCTCGTACTGGTTCCGCACCATCGCACGCGCCACCTCACCTGCAAGGCAGGCGGAAAGCGCGATAATGCCTCGTGATACTTTTCCAGAATCTCCATGTCGACACGCGGCTTATAGTAAAATCCATCGATAAAGCCCGCCGAAACAATCTTCATCAGATTGGAATAGCCCGTATTATTTTCCGCCAGCAGAACCAGATGGTAGTACCGGTCCTCTCCGCGGCTGGTTTCGCGGTCGAAACGGGAACCCGGCGCCACGTAAACCTCACAGCCGAGGATCGGCTTGATGCCCTGCGCGCGGGCTTCTTTATAAAAATCGATACAGCCGAACATGACGCCGTGATCGGTGATCGCGGCGCTGTTCATGCCAAGCTCCTTGACTCTGGCAACGTACTCTTTGATCTTGTTCGATCCGTCCAGAAGGCTGTATTCGGTATGTACATGTAAATGCGTAAAACTCATCGTTTTCTCCTCTATTTTCCAAAGGCATGTTCCGTTGTCTCCAAGATCGTCTGCACCAGGCTGTCCGGCTCGATCGGCTTGGTCAGATGGCTGTTCATGCCCGCTGCGCGGCATCCCTCTTTACTCTCTTCGGAGGACTGCGCCGTCATCGGGATGATCGGGACTTGTTTTGCTTCCGGAAGCTCCATGGCGCGGATCTGCCGCGCTGCCTCAAGGCCGCCCATCACAGGCATCATCAGATCCATTAAAATCACATCAAATTTCTGCGGATTCGCCGCATACTTTTCGACCGCCTCGCGGCCGTTCCATGCCTCTTCCACCGTCGCACCGTGATCGGTCAGGTAAAACTCGGCGATTTCCATGTTGATCTCATTATCCTCGACAAGCAGAACGTGGAAGCGGACAAGCTCTTTTCCTGCGATCCGTGTCTTTACTTCCTGAATCCGCTGTCCCTCGCAGTCAATGTAAAACGGAAGCCGGAATACATACGTCGTTCCGACGCCCTGCTGGCTCGTTACCTCGATCGTGCCCTGCATTTTTTCGATCAGTTCTTTGACGATCGACATGCCAAGGCCCGTTCCCTTGTACTGCGTTCTCGCACCGGACTTCTCCTGTGTGAACGGATGGAACAGCTCTTTTTCGATAAATTCGCTGCTCATTCCGATACCGCTGTCCATGATGCGGAACTCGTAGACGACCCGGGTTCCGTCGCAGGAGACTTCGCCCGCATACGTATCGATCATTCCGCCTGGCTTGTTGTACTTGATTGCATTGCTGAAGAGATTCAGCATAATCTGCCGCAGGCGCAGCGGACTGCCGATCAGTCTCGTGTGCGTCAGCTCACCGCGGTGCGTACGGTGGGTAATGCCCATCTCCGCAATCTGCGCATTGACAAGGGATGCTACATCATCCATCAGATGCGTCAGGTCAAAAGAAACGCTCTCGATCGTCTCTTTTCCGGACTCCAGCTTATTCATATCGAGCACATCGTTGACGAGTGCCAGCAGATGGCTTGCGGAAAGATTGATTTTATCGAGGCAGTCGTCCACTTTTGCCTCATCCTGCCGGTTTTTGCGGATGATATCCAGCATGCCCATAATGCCATTGATCGGCGTGCGCACATCGTGGCTCATGCGGTTCATAAATTCTGTTTTTGCACGACTTGCACTGTCTGCAGCTCTAAAGGCATCCTGAAGCTGTATCTTCTCCCTCTCTTCCCGGCTGTGGAACTCTGACGTATCACGGAAAAGGATCATGCCGTGTACCACAACGCTCTCCCGCTTTGTCTTTCGGTCGTAGACGGTATCCTGTGACATAAGAACCGTCTTCTGCAGCCATATTCTTCTGCCAGACTCATCTGTTTCCTGATACTCCACGACTACCTGCTTATCTCCGTTTTCAAAGCGCTGCAGCAGTTTCTTCGAGGAATCCACAATGCGGTATGATTCCAATGTCTCCTCCGCGACAAACGCACTGCATTCCCCGCAGTATTTCTCGTAGGAACACGGCAGATCTATATTGAGGTCAAATTTCTTCTGCCCGCTGTGGTAAAAAATCTGCTCCAGCGAATCATTCGTCAGATCAACGGCGAACACGGCCTCGGCCGTCTCGAGAAGTGCCTCGGCGTAGTGGCTGTTTTCAATGATCGACTGTTTCATCTGTTCATAGTATTGGTCGAGCTGTTCTTTTTCATTCCGAGCAGCTTCCCCATTGGAGCGGAACCGCTCAAAGCCCATCAGAAAATGGTGCAGTCCGCCATCCTCGGCCGCGTCGTAGAACAGAATGGTGACTTTTCCCCGGCAGAGCGCTTCCCCTTCGCTGCCCTCCTGATACTCGTACAGAATTTCTACGCTCTCTTCTCCCTTCTGATAGCACTCCTTCAGATGGGTAAGATCCAGCATTCTACGCATTTCCTTTCTCTTTTCCTCATCCGTGATGCCCTGCACAATATGCTCGGCCGCACCGGTATAGCTGCCGTCCTCGGCAAGGAAAAAGCCCGAAACGGCACGCAGAATCCGGTACTGGTCCTGTCTTGCATTGCAGTAAATACAGTTGGAAAAATGGTATCCCTTTTTCTTTACGACGTCCAGCGCTTCCAGGCTGATCTTCCGCTCTGCGGCGGCTTCTTCCATCTTCGCGCGGTTTTTGTCGATATACATGTTCTGGTCCGCATGGCGGAACAGTTCCCGGATATCACAGTCTTCAAATTCCGTGGACAGTGCATAGCCTCCGGCGTAGCTGATCGGCATCTCCGGGTGCTGGCGGGAATATTCTGCCGTCTGCGTGCGGATGTGATTCATGCACGCTTCCACTTCTTCGCGGTTCAGTCCGCGCAGAATGGCAAGAAACTCATCTCCGCCGTTTCTTCCGACGAAATACTCCTCCGGGACTGCTTTTCGAAGCTGAACGGCAAAGGAACGGATATATTCGTCTCCCTTGTCGTGACCCAGACTGTTGTTGATCGTGCGCAGATTGTTGAGGTCAAACACGCAGACCGCATACGCGCCGGAAATTTCTTCTCCTCCGTCGCTTTCCTCCAGAATCTCTTCGCATTTATTTTTATTTGGCAGGCCCGTCGCCTCATCGAGATAGACTTTCTTCTGCAGAATACGGTTCATCGCCGCATAGCGGACGCTTGATCAGCTCCATGCCGATGACAAACACCAGACCGATGATATCTCCTACTACCACCTGCTCCAGCTTCTTCAGCGAAGACGCCATTCTCTGCGAATACGCTTCCGCAAGGCCCGTCGCCTCGTCACAGATTTTGAAAAAGGTCTCACTCTTTTCGATAATCGCGGTATTCTCATATCCTTTTTCACGCACCAGAAGAATCTCTGCCTTCAGCTCTTCAAAATACGATGCCAGCTCAGTCATCTTATCCTGAAAATCCCGGTCATCCAGGCGCACCAGATCCAGCTCGCTGCTTCCGTTCTGCAGACCGTCGATATAAGCGTTGATGTCTGCAATCATCGTATCCTGCGGTTCTCCCGCATCCTCCAGCTTGATAATCCGCTGCGTTTTTCCGCGCACCAGACCGGCATAGTTGACAACGCGGGCCGTTCCCTGTATTTTCTCGACCATCGACATAATGCAGAAAAACAGAATAATCAGAATGATCGTCAAAACCGTCATTGCGGTTTTGGAAATAAAAGATGTTTTTTTTTTCTTCCTTTTCTTTTTTCTTCATCGCTCTCCATCAGATCCTGTGTCATTTTTTTGTCATATAGATCATATTATAAGCGCAATCCTCTCTTCGCGCAACCGCAAACCGGGCGCAGAAAAAAAAAATTTC
>ENA-OUNI01000185-OUNI01000185.1-human-gut-metagenome-genome-assembly--contig:-NODE-185-length-27716-cov-2.274638_pt1 | contig 27716 bp, 27 predicted proteins | sample MGYA00242499_ERZ504580 | MGnify/ENA primary metagenome ERZ504580 (study PRJEB26092, sample SAMD00036315) | human gut metagenome | host: Homo sapiens | study: EMG produced TPA metagenomics assembly of... | reverse complement strand
CCGGCCTGTCATACAAATCCGAATACAATACCGGCAGCGATGTCGGTACGATGCGTGTGACGTTTTCAGACGGTTTAATGAAACATATCACAGCAAAAGAAGGGACTTATAACATAATATTACATGCTACCGATGTCCGCAACCGCACCAATGAGGGAGTATTATCCATATCCGCTTCCGATGCAGTGGTGCTGACCAAAGAGGTTACAGAAGGTGACATATGGACATCGAGAGCAGTCTTGCGGGGCGGTCTGATGAAAGAAACATCCGATCCCTTGATATTCCGTTACCGGATAACCGGCTCATCCGACTGGAAGGAAGTGGAAGCTGTTTTGAACGGTAAAGAAATGACTGCTGCCATCACCGGTCTGAAAGTGGCTACCACCTATGAATATGTAGCGGTTGCCGGAGAAAAGGCATCTTCTGTGGTTTGCAGATTCACTACGGAGAAAGCCGCCCAACTTCCCAATGCCGGGTTTGAGAAGTGGCATGGTTCCAAGCCGACCTATGTATACGAATCCGGCGGAACGATGTTTTGGGATACCGGCAACCACGGTTCACAAAAGGCCGGAACGGATATAACCACCGCGGACGGTTCTGTGAAGCATGGCGGTAGCTACTCAGCCAAACTGGAATCCAAATTCGCCAGCATGTTAGGCATCGGGCAGTTTGCAGCCGGCAATGTATTTTCCGGCAAATACCTGGCTACCAATATGGATGGTGTCGTAGGTAATGGTGTACTGGGTTGGGGACGCCCGTTCGAATCCCGTCCTACGGCATTGCGCGGATATGTCCGCTACCAATCCAATACCGTGAATTACGACAACAGTTGCGAATTTATCGACAAAGGCGATCCGGATATAGGAAGCATCTTTATCGTATTGGGCAACTGGCCCGGCGAAACATACGGCGGAGAGACATGGCCTGTAATAGTCAGAACCAACTATAAGACTCCGGGCAGCGCACAACTGTTCGATGTCAACAGCGAGTATATCATAGGTTATGGTGAAAAGGACTTCACATCTTCGACAGAAGGAGAAGGAATGATTGAATTCAACATTCCGGTAGAGTACCGTTATACCAACCGGAAGCCGACAGCTATCATCATCGTAGCCTCATCCAGTAAGTACGGCGATTATTTCAGTGGCGGAACAGGAAGTACGATGTGGCTCGACGACTTCGAATTAGTTTATGAATAAAAACATCTGTGAAGTGAGACAAAAAGCAATCATCATAACATTAGCCCTGGCAGCTATCGCAGGCGGTAAAGTCCAAGCGCAAGAATTCAAACGCCAAATCGAACAAAGCACATTTGTTCCCAAAGGCCAGTGGATAGCAGGCAGTTCGATATCTTACTCCGAACATACCGAGGATAACTACCAGTTCCTGATTATCGACGGATTCAAATCCGACGGCTATACATTCAAAGTCAGTCCCCTGGTATGCTATGCGTTTAAAGACAATATAGCGGCCGGAGGTCGGTTTGCCTACAGCCGTTCATTGATAAAGATAGATGGCCTGACGCTGAATATCGATGATGACAATCAGTTTGACATCAACGACCTGTATCAGTTGAAACACACATATTCAGGTATGCTGATACTGCGCAACTACATCAGTTTGGGCAAAAGCAAGCGGTTTGCACTCTTTAACGAAACCCAGTTGGAATGGTCGGGCAGCCAATCCAGAGTAATAAACGGAAAGGACGAGTCGGTCACCGGAACTTCGCCACAACCACCGGCATGAGCATCGGAGCAGCACCGGGCATTGTGGCATTCATCAACAACTATACTGCCGTAGAAGTCAGTATCGGTGTGCTTGGATTGAACTTCAGTAAAACCAAACAGACAACCAACCAGGTGTATCAAGGCGAACATTCGTCAAGTAGCGCCAATTTCAAGATAAACCTGTTTTCCATAGGTCTGGGACTGGCCTTTTATTTATAATTAAGGATGAAGAAGTTACTTATATATATGGTGTGCATCATAGTGGGTATGGAACAGTCCGGGCACAAGAAACGCAGGAAGCGTTATCCCAAGCGCACGACTCGTTACGGGTACGGACAGTTTATGTACACGACACGATATACATTGAACGGCCGGCTGTTGAAGCAGCTCAACCGGACAGTTCGGAAATTATCTATACCAAACCGGTCGGACGCTTCGACCGGGGAATTATCAATTACCGTTTTATACCCAAAAAGAAATGGGTAGGCGGACTTACGTTCTCCTATATCAATTATGACGGCGAAGACAGCCGGATGCTGTTCTCATTGATAAAAGACTTTGATTGCAACTTCCGTACAATATCCGTCAGACCATTTGTAGGTTATGCATTCAAGGACAATGTCATAGTCGGACTCAAAGCCGGGTATAACCACACCGTAGCCGACCTGGGCAACATATCGCTAAACATTGACGACGATTTGAGTTTCGACCTCAAAGACATACGCTATTCGGAAGACTCGTATAGCATCGCACTGTTCCACCGTTCGTATGTGGGACTGGACAGAGGCAAGCGCTTCGGATTCTTCAATGAAAGTTCGCTTTCCTACAACAATGGCAGCAGCACTTTCACCCGTGGCAAGGACGAAGCATTGAAACGCACGGAAACCACCATACACGAGATACATCTGGGTTTGAATCCCGGTGTTGCCGTATTCATCATGGAGAATGTATGCGCGAGATGTCATTCGGCGTTGTCGGCTTCAAGTACAGAATAGAAAAACAGAAGAACAATGAAGGTGAAACAGGCAAACGCACTGCCAGCGGCGCCGACTTCAAAATAAACTTGTTCAACATAAATATAGGAATTACACTTTGCCTGTAAGATACATGAAGAAAATAAAAACATATGCAACCGGACTGTTCCTGATATTGGCAGGGCTGCTGAGCTCCTGCATAGAGAACAATGTACCCTATCCTATTATAAAGCTCGACATCACTGCGCTCGAAGTAGAGGGGGAAACTACAGGAGCAGTTATCAGTACGGAGAACCGTACAGTGACAGTGACCCTTGCCGATACCGTAAATATGAAGAAGTATATATCAGGAAAGTGGAAATGACGGAAGGTGCAAAAAGCATCTTACGTCCGGACACGACTTTCGACCTGACAAATCCTCAAACGGTTATCCTGTCCCTCTACCAGGATTATCCGTGGAAAATCATAGCCAAACAGCCGATTGACCGCCGTTTTGTTGTAGAAGGCAAATCGGTGAGGCCATTTTCTATGTAAACGAAAAAGAGAGAAGAGCCATTGCCTATGTAAGCAAAGAGCAGGATTTGTCCAAAATTAAAATCAAAGAACTAAAGTTAGGACCTACCGGCTCCACCATACACGGATACGACGGCAACGCACGGTAATGAACTTTACAGGCGGACAACCGCAAATCGTAATCGTCACTTACCGGGATATACTGGAAGACTGGACACTCAATGTGTTCGAAACAGATGCTGTCAAGACAACATCGGCAGACGGTTGGGTCAATGTAGCCTGGCTGTATGGAGAGGGGCTTGAAGGCGAAGACAACGGCTTCGAAATACGTGAGGCAACCTCTGAAGAGTGGCAGAAAGTAGATGCTTCCTATATGATAGCGACCGGTGGCAGTTTCTCGGCCCGTATTCCTCACCTGAAAGCATCGACCGCCTATGTCTGCCGTGCATATTCGGGAACTTCCATAAGTACGGAAAAGACCTTCACCACTACAGCGGCAATAGAACTGCCCAATGCTTCTTCATTATTGGAGCATGGATGGCAAAGTGGCAAACCCCTGGGAAGAAAATAGTACGCCCATTTTGGGATACCGGCAATATAGGCGTTACCACAGCCAGTCAGAGCAATTCCACCCCCACCGATGACACCGCTGCCGGAAGCGGCAAAGCAGCCAGGCTGGAATCGAAGAATGTAATCGTGAAATTTGCTGCCGGCAACCTGTTTACGGGAAAATTCATCAAGGTGGACGGTACAAACGGTATTTTGAACTTCGGCCAGCCATTTACAGGTCGCCCGACAAAATTGAAAGGATACTACAAATATACACCGCACCTATTACAGACTTGCCAGCCGAAGGCAGCCAGGACTATACGCGTTTCCAAAATTACAAAGGAAAGCCCGATACATGTGCCATATACATCGCTTTGGGCGATTGGACGGAACCGATAGAGATACGCACCCGCCCTACCAACAGAAAGCTGTTTGACAAAAACGACGAGCATATCATCGCCTATGCCGAAATGTACAGCGGAACAACAGTAACGGAATACAAAAAGTTCGAATTGAACCTGGACTACCGTGTTACTAACCGTGTACCTACCTACATTGTCATCGTATGCTCGGCAAGTAAATATGGCGACTACTTCGTAGGGGGCAGAGGAAGCACACTTCACGTAGATGAGTTTAGTTTGGATTATGACTATTGAAAAGAATAAGAAGATATGAGAAACGCAATGCGATACATATTCATACTCTGCCTGTTTCTTGGGTTTGCAAGCTGCCAGGAAGACGTTTGCAACCCTCGTACAAAGGCAAAGGACGGCTCGTGCTGAAAGATGTGGATATTTCGGCAGAAGCCTCAGCAGAGACTGTCACCCGTGCCACAAGCACTTTTACCGCACCGACAGCATCTGAACTGACATACAAAATAACCGATACGCAGACCGGAGAAGTGGTGTACAACCAAACAGGAGAGTTCACGTCTTTAGTATTGGATGAAGGCTTTTACAGGTTAGAAGTATCTTATGGAACGGAAAACATGGGAACCGCTCCTTATTTATATGCCGCAACAGAAGAGTTCCGGATTACAACAGCCACGGAAACAGCAAAGAGCCTTTCCGTAAAGCTATCCTGCGCAATCGTACATCCTGCAATAGCCGATAATTTGCTTGAGCACTACGACACCTACAAAATCGAGATTTCCGATGGGACAAGCATACAAGAAATCCCTAATAACGCTGACTTTTTTGTACCGGCAGGCAAGGATTATACATTAACATTATCCGGTACGAATACTTTAAATGAAGCAAAATCGAACTCTTGGGAACTAAAAGACGTGCTTGTCGCTAATCGCTATACACTGAATTGCAATCCCGATTTGCCTTCTTTTACACTACCGGAGCAAATGGAAGGAGATGTATGGAGTACATTTATATATATTACTCCTATGACGGCAGCGAATATGAGCTCCAAACCGGAAATGACGGAAAAGTATTGGCCAATATCGTGTACGAAGCTTCAGCGGACGGAATTAACTGGATACAAGCTATAAATGATAATGGAAAGACTGTTATAAAGGGGCTCGTTGCCAACAACCAATATACATCCGTTCCCGCTTTGGAAGCATCATCTGTACTAATTCACAGCAAGTAACAATGGAAAGTGCAGAACAATTGGAGAATGGCAATTTTGAATCAGTCTGGAATAAAAAAGAGATAAATGGAGGTAACGGCAGTTGGAGCCGTCCATTATATTGTTATTACCTTCCAGGTTGGAACACGAGAAATGAAAGAACGACCAAAGGTGGGGAAAGTGCCACAGGCTGGGGAACAGGAGTCGGTTATGGAGTCTGGTGGCGCTGGTGTTCCGGTACTGTTCCAACAGCAGACAGCAGCAAAGACGCAAATGCTGTAGAAATTTCAACATTGGCATTCTACAACAAAAAAGTCAGTGGCACTTGGAGCAGAGATGAAGTATATACTTATACCCGGGATAACGGAACAGCATATGCAGGTTACCTTTTCACAGGCACATTCGATAAAAACACCGATACATACACATTAGGCATACAGCATGAAAGCCGTCCTACAAGCATATCGTTCGACTACAAATATTTCCCTGTCATCAATGACAAGTGCCTGGCTTATGCCAAAGTATATAATGCGGATAAAAAAGAAATTGCAAGTACCATTGAATTCAACTCATCCGAACAAGAGGAGTATACCGCGCAGACTCTCAAATTTGAATATAATAAAGAGCATATGCAAAGCAAGGCCAAATATATTACTGTCTTTTTTCAATCCGGTTACGATACCACTATCTCCAATATGCATAGAGAAAACGGTGGTTACGGTAGTTCTCCCTTTGGAGAAGACCGTGTCGTGGGCAGTGTTCTCAAAATAGATAATGTTGTCTTAAACTATGATTACGAATAATTAAACCCCAATTATAACAATGAAGAAACTTTTAGCTTTAGCAGGTATTGCGCTGATTGCAGCAGCCTGCACCAATAATGATGAACCGGTACAAGAATGCGGACAGATTAATCTCACTCTGGAAAACTCCACTGCTCCTGAAATCGAAGTAAGCACCCGCACGGTAACAGACCTTACGGAAACGGATGCGAAGGACTACAACATACAAGTCCTCCAAAACGGCAATGTGAAATTAGAGTCAACCAACTTTCTGACCTTTAAGAACACCACCTTCATCTTCCCCATAGGAAGTGGCTACACAGTTACGGCTGAAAGCTGCACGGAAGAGGTTGGACAATCTGCTAATGACGGAGTGGGACAAATACGTTACTTCGGAACAAGCGCTCCTTTTGAAGTCAGAACCAATGAAATAAGCAACGTCAAAGTAACCTGCACTATGGCCAATGCAAAGTAAGTATTGCCTATGACGAAGTCTTTGCACAAGTCTTCAATGGTTATACCGTTGAGGTTTCTACAGAGGCGGAACCTTCACGGATCATCACTTTCGACAGTAACGGCAAATGCAACAGTATATACGATGCAGCGTTTTTTAACATCGACAGTAAAAATCCTAATCTGAAATGCACCGTTTCCGGTACATATAAAGGCAATGTGCGTACAGCAACGCAAACCATTCAGCTTGAAGCGGCAAAATGGTATAAACTGAATATAAAAACCAGCGCCAGCGGCAGAATTGACATGGGAATTTCGGTTGACGACACCGTAGAAGAAAAGCCTCAAGATGTAGAAATAAATCCTTACTTATAAAACGCAGGATATACCCATTTTACGTTTTCAGCAGCACCATCATCTGTTTGTAATATCAGAATGATGACGCAAGAGCATCCTCCAGCCATTCCACCCTGACAGCATAATTGTGTTTTTAGGATGGCACAGTTGTGCCATTTAATAGGCACGGTTGTGCCACAAGCTTGGCACAAATATAAATACGCTTATAACTTTCTCAGTGTCAGGACTACCACCTCACTTGGTGCAAACAACCGCAGATTCTTACTGGAAGTTCCGATACCGTTTGTTATGATGACAGGTTGCTTCTCGGAATTAGTCCTTATCCCTTTCAGAAAACGTTGCCCGTAACGAGAAGGAACTACAGGAGCATACAGCCCGAACAGCGTTACCTGCCCGCCATGCGTATGTCCTGCAAACACAAGGTCGGCATTGGTTATGGGAACATCTTCGGCATAATCGGGAGTATGCGTCAGCAATATGACGAAGTCATCGGGAGAGAGGGAAAGCGTGGGCGACTGCCCGTTCCGTTCAAGATTGAAAGGATTGCGCACCCCGGCTATCACAATCCGCTCACCATTCCGCTTCAAAGTATCCGCTTTATGCTCCAGCAAGCGAATGCCCTGACGCTCCATTTCCTTTAGATATCATCGTAACAAGCCTCATAATCATTGTTTCCAAGAACGGCATAAGTGCCAGAGGCGTTTTCACAGCTCCCAATGCCGCAATCACAGCCGGAACATACTCGCAGCCCTCATGCAGGTCGCCGCCTATCAGCAGGGCATCAACCTGCAAATCATTCAACAGGCGGGTGATGTCCTTCAGCCTTTCTCTTTCAGCAAACTACGGTAGTGCAAATCCGAGACAAAAGCCAGCCTGCAACCGTCGAATGCGGCAGGAACATCACGGTGTGCAAACTCATACTGCCTGACGCGCTTCACATTCTTATATCCGGATGCCGGAAATCCGGATATCCGGACAGAATACTCACCGGGAAGAGGCGAGGTAAAATTACTCGCAGACCGGCACGATGAAAAGAACAGCAATACCGGAAAAGAAAAAAACAGCAGTCTCCCGAACCCTCTATAAAACAGTGCCTGAGCCATAGATTTATCTTTATTGTTTGACGCAATGAATAATTTTACCCGAATAGCAGTGCAAAGATAACAAATCCTTTCGCTATCTTTGTAGTATAACTTTCTAAAAGTACGACATGAAAGCAATAGCTACCAACTCGTTCCACGCATGGATACTTGCCGCCCGTCCCAAGACACTGACGGGAGCCGTTATTCCCGTATTGACAGGTTCTGCCCTGCATTTGCCGATGAAGCATTCAACATCATACCGGCGCTGCTATGTGCGCTGTTTGCCTGCGGCATGCAGATTGCCGCCAATTTTATCAACGACCTTTACGATTACCTGAAAGGCAGTGACCGTGCAGACCGCCTCGGCCCCGAACGTGCCTGCGCACAAGGCTGGATACTCCCACAGCCATGAAACGGGGGATAGCAGGCATGCTCATATTCTCCTGCCTCATAGGTTGCACACTCTTGCAGCAGTGCTGGGGACAATTGCCTCACGGCGGTTGGGAACTGATACTGCTGGGATTGATCTGCGTAATATTCGCTTTCCTATACACCACCCTACTCTCCTACAAAGGCTGGGGTGACTTGCTCGTACTGGTTTTCTTCGGCTTTATCCCCGTAGGCGGAACTTATTACGTACAAGCCCACGCCATTACGGCCGACGTATGGGTAGCCTCGTTCATCTGCGGTCTGGTAATAGACACTTTACTGGTCGTAAACAACTACCGCGACCGGGAACAGGACGCCCTCAGCGGCAAACGTACGCTGATTGTCCGTTTCGGCGAACCTTTCGGCCGTTACCTCTATCTGGGATTAGGTGTGGCAGCCGCCTTACTCAGCCTATGGTTTGTTTATACCGGCAAAATAGAGCCGCTTGCCTTTATCTGGGCTCCCTGCGTCTACCTCTGCCTGCATGTGCTGACCTGGCGCAGAATGGTAGCCATACGAAGCGGTAAAAACTGAACAGCATATTAGGTGAAACCTCACGTAATATGCTGTTATTCGGCTTGTTGCTAAGCCTTGCCTTTATTCTGTAACGGTTATTTCTTTCCGTACATTCTTTCGTAGTACTTCTGATAATCGCCGCTGGTAACTTCTTCCACCCAGTCCTGATTATTCAGATACCACTCGATGGTCTTAACGATACCCACTTCAAATTTTGTTTCGGGATACCAGCCTAAGGCATCCGTTATCTTGGTGGGGTCGATGGCATAACGCTGGTCATGACCGAGGCGGTCCTTCACGAACGTTATCAGATCTTCGTTTATCCAACTGATGTCAATCTGTCCGTCGGCATCTTTCACTTGCTTTTTCAGGACTGCACGGTATTTCGGCTCCTCTTCCATGAGACGGCGGATAGTAGCGATAGTCAGTTTCACAATCTCCAGATTGGTCTTTTCGTTATGGCCGCCTACGTTATAAACCTCACCTTCCACGCCTTTGCGCACCACAAGGTCGATGGCTTTGCAGTGGTCTTCCACGTACAGCCAGTCGCGTACATTGCTGCCGTCACCGTACACCGGCAGGTTCTTGCCTTCAAGGATATTCTTTATAATCAGCGGAATCAGTTTTTCCGGGAAGTGATACGGGCCGTAGTTATTGGAACAGCGGGTGATAGTAACAGGCATTTTGTAGGTATCGTGATAGGCCATCACCACCATATCGGCACTGGTCTTGGAAGCGCTGTACGGGCTATGCGGACACAGCGGGGTCTTCTCCGTGAAGAAGCCTTCCGCTCCCAGCGAACCGTAAACCTCGTCCGTAGATACCTGATGATAGCGCACTCCGTTACGCCAGGTAGGATAGCCTGACTCGTCCTTACCCGTCACCCATGCACGACGGGCGGCATCCAGCAGATTCTGAGTACCCAGAATGTTGGTCATAAGGAACAGTTGCGGATTCTCGATACTGCGGTCTACATGACTTTCAGCTGCGAAGTTCACCACATAATCGAATTTATATTTGGAAAACAGTTCATCGGCAAGGATACGGTCGCAGATGTCGCCTTTCACGAAGAAGCAACGTTCATCATCGATGTCCTTGGCAATAGTACCTAAATTGCCCGCATAGGTCAGGGCATCCAATATTACAACTTTTATATCGTCGTGCTTTGCCAGAATATACTTTATATAATTAGCTCCGATAAAACCGGCAGCACCGGTTACAAGATAAGTCTTCATAAATTAAAAATTGAGAATTAAAAATTAAGAAATAGAGAAGTCACATGTTTCTTGTCAGCGGTACGAGTCTGCAAGTTCCATCAGATATTTGCCGTATTCGGTTTTTCCGAGCTGTTCACCGAGACGATGGAGTTGATCTACGTCTATCCAGCCTTTGCGCCATGCTATCTCCTCAATACAGCTCACACGGAATCCCTGACGGTTCTGTATGGTAGCAACGAAATTGCTTGCTTCGAGCAGGCTGTCGCAATTACCCGTATCCAACCAGGCGAATCCACGTCCGAAGAGTTCCACTTTCAGCGTTCCTTCTTCCAGATAAAGACGGTTGAGGTCGGTTATTTCATATTCACCGCGGGCAGAAGGCTTCAAGGCGGCGGCCTTTTCCGTTACAGTAGAATCGTAGAAGTACAAACCGGGAACCGCATAATTACTCTTGGGCTGTGCCGGTTTCTCTTCCAGAGAAATGGCCTTGCGTCGGCATCGAACTCTACCACGCCGTATGCACGCGGGTCTTTTACATAATAACCGAAGATACATGCACCCTTCTCGATAGAAGCGGCACGCTTCAACATGGCGGAAAAGCCTGACCATAGAACATATTATCGCCCAAAATAAGGCATCCCGGCTCACCGTTCAGAAATTCCGCTCCAAGCACGAAAGCCTGTGCCAGTCCGTTGGGCTTTTCCTGTATCTTATAAGAGAAAGACATACCAAGCTCCTCGCCTGTTCCTAACAAATCGCGAAACATGGGTAGGTCGCGCGGAGTGGAGATAATCAGCACTTCACGTATTCCCGCCAGCATCAATGTGGAAAGGGGGTAGTAAATCATGGGTTTGTCGTAGACCGGCATAATCTGCTTGGAGATAGCCTTTGACAATGGATAGAGACGAGTGGCGCTGCCACCTGCAAGAATAATTCCTTTCATATTTCAGTTCTTTATTGGATTGACTTCAAATGTAGAATAAAATAAGAAGGAGGACAATGCCCCACGGCTCTCGTTGCTATTCAGGGCACAAAGTTCTGAAAAAGTTCTGACATGACAAAATAATAAAGTCAAAATCAGCCGGCAAGCTCTATGACTTCAAGGTCTTTGAACACGCCGTTATCCACAACGAAACGCACCATGGTACGCACTTTATGAAAGCCGTAAATGCCGCTGCGCCGGGGTTTATATGAAGCATGCCCAGTGTCTTGTCGAACTTCACCTTCAATATATGCGAATGACCGCTGATGAACAGCTTGGGCGGATGCACCAGGATGCTTCCCTGTATGGACGGATCGTATTTGCCGGGATAGCCGCCGATATGTTTCATCAGCACCTCGGCGCCGTCTACCGTAAACGGAGCACCTGCGGATAGAGCCGGCGCAGATCCTGCCCGTCTATGTTGCCGTACACCGCACGGAACGGACGGAAAGCCGCCAGCTTCTGTGCCACTTCCAACGTACCGATGTCACCTGCATGCCATATTTCATCGCACGGCTCGAAGTACTGCAAATACTTCTCATCCCAATACCCGTGCGTATCCGACAGTAAACCAACTTTTGTCATTTTTCATTTGTTTATATGTGCAAAGGTAGCTATATTTGGAAAATAAACCTAATCTTATTTATGGAGAGCAGATATTTCAAGCGCGACATCAGTTGGCTGTCATTCAACTACCGGGTATTGCTGGAAGCCGAAGACGATACACTGCCGCTGTACGAGCGCATCAACTTTATATCCATATACTCGTCCAACCTGGAAGAGTTCTACAAAATACGTGTAGCCGACCATAAGGCCATTGCCACCGGCGCCGCACACAGCGATGAAGAGAGTGTGCAGTCCGCCATGCAACTGGTGTCCGAAATCAACGAAGAGGTAAACCGCCAACTGGAAGAGCGTATCCGCATCTACGAACAGAAAATACTGCCTGCCCTGCGGCAACAGCACATCATCTTCTACCAGAGCCGCAACGTAGAGCCTTTTCATAAAGAATTCCTGCGGAGCTTCTTCCGGGAAGAAATCTTTCCGTATCTCTCTCCCGTACCCGTCAGCAAGGACAAGGTAATATCGTTCCTGCGCGACAACCGCCTGTACCTTGCCATACGACTGTATCCGAAAGGAGACAAGGGCACAGAGGGACAAGCAAACAAAGGAAGAACTCCCCAATACTTCGTGATGAAGCTGCCCTACAGCAAGGTGCCCCGCTTCATCGAACTGCCCAAGCACGGGAAGAACTACTACCTGATGTTCATCGAGGATATCATCAAAGCCAATATCGACACGATATTCCCCGGCTACGATGTGGACAGCAGCTACTGCATTAAGATTTCGCGGGATGCGGACATACTGATAGACGAGTCCGCCAACACATCCGAAATTATAGAGCAGGTGAAAAGCAAAGTGAAAAAACGCAAGATAGGAGCCGTCTGCCGTTTTGTGTACGACCGCGCCATGCCCGACGATTTTCTGGACTTCCTTGTAGATGCCTTCCGCATCAACCGCCAGGAACTGGTTCCGGGCGACAAACACCTCAATATGGAAGACCTGCGGCATCTGCCCAATCCGAACAATGCCGTGCGCCCCATCCGCAAGCCTCAGCCCATGAAGCTGACCTGCCTGGACGAGCGGGAGTCCATCTTCCGGTATGTGGAGAAAAAAGACCTGCTGTTGCACTACCCGTACCACTCTTTCGAGCACTTCATCCATTTCCTGTACGAAGCCGTACACGAACCCACCGTGCGCGAAATCATGGTAACCCAATACCGCGTTGCGGAAAACTCCGCAGTTATCAACACCCTGATAGCCGCCGCACAGAACGGCAAGAAAGTAACCGTTTTCGTAGAGCTGAAAGCCCGTTTCGACGAGGAGAACAACCTTGCCACCGCCGAGATGATGAAAGCCGCCGGTATCAATATCCTGTTCAGCCTGCCCGGACTGAAGGTACATGCCAAAGTAGCCCTTGTGCTGCGCCGCGACAGACAAGGCCACAAACTGCCCAGCTATGCCTACATCAGCACCGGAAACTTCAACGAAAAGACCGCCACGCTCTATGCCGACTCCGGTCTGTTCACCTGTAACCCCATACTCGTAAACGACCTGCACAACCTGTTCCGCACTTTTCAGGGCAAGGAAAATCCCGTGTTCCACCGCCTGCTGGTGGCACGCTTCAACCTGATTCCCGAACTGAACCGCCTCATCGACCATGAAATAGAACTGGCGAAAAGCGGAAAACAAGGAAGGATTATACTCAAAATGAACGCCCTGCAAGACCCCGCCATGATAGACCGCCTGTACGAAGCCTCGCAGGCCGGAGTCAGGATAGACCTTATTGTACGGGGTATCTGCTGCCTCATTCCCGGACGGAAGTACAGCCGTAACATCCGTGTAACACGTATTGTGGATACATTTCTGGAACATGCCCGCGTGTGGTACTTCGGCAACGGCGGGAAGCCGAAACTTTTCCTTGGCTCGCCGGACTGGATGCGCCGGAACCTGTATCGCCGCATAGAGGCTGTAACCCCAATTCTGGACCCGGATTTGAAACGGGAACTGTCGGACATGCTTTCCATCCAGCTCTCGGACAAGCGCAAAGCCTGCTTTGTGGACGACCACCTGCGTAACCGCTGGAAATCAGCCCGTCCGCAAAAGGAGAAGTACGGGCGCAATATACTTTCTACGAATACCTGAAAAGCGGAGAACTGAGAGTGGAAAGTTGAGAGAGAAGTTTGTAACATTTCTGTAACATATATGACATTTCCCTGCAACACGAAACACGTTCCTTTGCAACCGGAAATAAAATACATGTTATGGAAACTATCTACTTATGCATTGTCATCTTCCTGTTCGTCCTCGCGGTCTTCGACCTCGTCGTGGGTGTCAGTAATGATGCGGTTAACTTTCTACAATCTGCCGTCGGAGCCAAAGCAGCATCTTTCAAGACGATACTGTTTATAGCAGGTATCGGTGTATTCATCGGCGCTGCCCTCTCCAACGGCATGATGGACATTGCCCGTCACGGTATCTACCAGCCGGAGCATTTTTATTTTGCGGAAATCATGTGCATCCTGTTGGCAGTAATGCTGACAGACGTGGTACTGCTGGATGTATTCAACACCATGGGAATGCCGACGTCCACCACCGTATCCATGGTCTTTGAGCTGCTGGGCGGAACCTTTGCCCTCGCCCTCATCAAAGTGTACGGCAGCGATACGCTCGGACTGGGCGATCTTATCAACACAGACAAGGCATTGTCCGTTATCATGGCGATATTCGTATCCGTAGCCATCGCCTTCTTCTTCGGTATGCTGGTGCAATGGCTGGCACGTATCGTCTTCACCTTCAACTACACCAAAAAGATGAAGTACAGCATCGGTATCTTCGGCGGTATCGCAGCTACTTCCATCATCTACTTCATGCTGATAAAAGGTTTGAAGGACAGTTCTTTCATGACTCCCGAAAACAAGCATTGGATACAGGAGAACACTGCTATGCTCATCGGCTGCTTCTTCGTGTTCTTCACCATATTGATGCAGGTGCTGCACTGGTGCAAGGTAAACGTATTCAAGATAGTGGTGCTTCTGGGTACCTTCGCCCTCGCCCTCGCCTTTGCCGGCAACGACTTGGTGAACTTCATAGGTGTGCCCCTTGCCGGTTACTCCTCTTTCATCGACTATACGACCAACGGCACTGCCGCAGGTCCCGACGCTTCCTGATGACCTCACTGCTCGGCCCTGCCAAAACGCCGTGGTACTTCCTTATCGGTGCGGGCGCCATCATGGTATATGCGCTGTGCACATCCAAGAAAGCACACAATGTAATCAAGACTTCCGTCGACCTCTCTCGCCAGGACGAAGGTGAAGAGAGCTTCGGCAGCACTCCCATAGCACGTACACTGGTACGTTTCAGTATGACGATAGCCAACGGACTTTCCAAAGTGATGCCCGAAAGCGGCAAACGCTGGATTGAGACCCGTTTCCAAAAGGACGAAGCCATCATTGCCGACGGTGCGGCGTTCGATTGTACGTGCCTCCATCAATCTGGTACTTGCCGGCCTGCTCATTGCCCTGGGTACTTCACTGAAACTCCCGCTCTCCACCACTTACGTTACTTTCATGGTGGCTATGGTACTTCCCTTGCCGACCGCGCCTGGGGACGCGACTCCGCCGTGTTCCGTATCACCGGCGTACTGAGCGTTATCGGCGGCTGGTTCATCACTGCCGGAGCGGCATTTACCATCTGCTTCTTCGTTACCTTCGTAATTTATTTCGGCGGTACAATCGCTATCATCGCCCTTATCGGTCTGGCAGTATTCATGCTGATACGCAGCCAGGTAATGTACAAGAAGCGCAAAGAGAAGGAAAAAGGAAACGCTACCATCAAGCAACTGATGCAGAGCACGGACAACATGGAGATTCTGGAATTGCTGCGCAAGCACACCCGTGAGGAATTGGGCAAAATACTGGAATTTACGGAAGATAACTTCGAACGCACCGTTACCGCTTTCCTTCACGAAAACCTGCGCGGACTGCGCCGGGCAATGGGTTCCGTGAAGTTCGAGAAACAACTGATTAAACAGATGAAACGTACCGGTACGCTTGCCATGTGCCGCCTGGACAACAATACGGTGCTCGAAAAAGGACTTTACTACTACCAGGGCAATGACTTTGCCAGCGAACTGGTATATAGTGTGGGACGTCTTTGCGAACCGTGCCTGGAGCATATCGACAATAACTTCAAACCGCTCGACACCATCCAGAAAGGTGAGTTTGCCGATGTAACGGAAGACATCGTTTACCTGCTGCAGGTGTGCCGCCACAAGCTGGAGAACAACAACTACAATAACTTCGAGGAAGATATACACAAAGCCAACGACCTGAACGGCCAGCTCGCCCACCTGAAACGCGAAGAGTTACAGCGCATTCAAAGCCAGTCCGGCAGCATTAAGGTAAGCATGGTGTATCTGACGATGATACAGGAAGCACAGAATATTGTGACCTACTCCATCAACCTGATGAAGGTGAGCCGAAAATTCCAGGCGGAAGAGTAAGGACATTCCTTTATCAACCGAAAATCAAGCGATATACATTTTGCTAAGAGGTTGTCACAACTAAAATGAGCCTCTGAAAAGTTACAGATTGTAATTATAACCTTTAAAAGGGTCTATCAAACTCCACTTTGAGAGTTATGATACGACCCTTTTCTGATTCTTTCAGAATGTGCAAATTTCAAGTTAAAAGTTTATCTCCTCAAAATTGAATTTTGACACACTCCCTGTTTTCTTCCATAGAGTGCCGGAGCCTATTTCAGCCCCATTTTTTCCGCCCGTTGCAGCATAAAACGCGCGGGGCAGCTTCATACTCATTGGGAATGACGCCGTCCAATATGGCATCCTTGATAGCACTCTTCAATGCACCCACTTGCTGGCAGGGGGGAAGATTGAATGTTTTCATAATCTCCTCACCGCTGACAGGAGGCTGGAAGTTACGGATACGGTCGCGCTCTTCCAAGTCCTTCAGTTTCTGACGCACCAGTGGAAATTGTTCAGAAAGCGCTGCTTGCGCTCCATATTCTTGGAAGTGATATCGGCCTCACACAAGGTCATGAGGTCGTCTATATCATCGCCAGCCTCAAACAGCAGGCGGCGTACGGCCGAGTCGGTCACCACATCATCCGCTATCACTATGGGACGCATGTGCAGCCCTACCAGCTTCTGCACGTATTTCATCTTCTCATTCATGGGAAGCTTCATTCTCCGGAAGATATCGGGTATCATCTTCTCGCCGATGAAGTTATGGTTGTGGAATGTCCATCCGGCACGAGGTTCCCAGCGTTTGGTCGCCGGTTTGGCTATATCGTGCAGAAGGGCTGCCCAGCGCAGCCAGAGGTTATCGGTCTTTTTGCTGATATTATCGAGCACTTCGAGCGTATGGTAGAAGTTGTCCTTATGCGCCCTGCCATTACGGGTTTCAACGCCTTGCAAGCAACCAGTTCCGGGAAGATGAGCTGCAACAGGCCCGAACGGTCCAAGTCTATAAATCCTTTGGACGGGACGGGAGAGAGCAGAATCTTGTTCAGCTCGTCTGCAATGCGCTCTTTGGATATGATGGAGATGCGCTCTTTGTTGCGGCATAAGGACTCGAAGTATCATCGTCGATATAGAAATTCAGTTGGGTGGCAAAGCGGATACAACGCATCATGCGCAGAGGGTCGTCGCTGAAGGTTATGTCCGGGTCAAGCGGCGTGCGGATGGTCTTCTCCTTCATATCCGCCATGCCGCCGAAGGGGTCTACCAACTCGCCGTAACGCTGACTGTTCAGGCAGACCGCCAAGCATTGATAGTAAAATCCCGGCGGTTCTGGTCGTCTTCCAGCGAGCGTCCTCAACAATCGGTTTGCGCGAATCGTGCGTGTAGGATTCTTTACGTGCACCCACAAACTCCACTTCCGTGCCGTGATACTTCAACTGCGCCGTCCCGAAATTCTTGAAAACAGAAAGATGCGCGCCGCGCCCCAAACGCCTGGCAAGCGCCTCGGCCATTGCAATGCCGCTGCCCACTACTACCACATCGATGTCTTTGGAAGGACGCTGCAGGAATATGTCGCGCACGTAGCCGCCGACTACGTAGCACTCCAGTCCCAATTCATCCGCTGTTTCGGAAATCCGCTTAAATATGCTGTCACTGAAACGCTGCTTCGAGTTCTTCTGTCGTCAATTTCAATCATTTGTCAATAAATCATTTTGAGGGTGCAAAGATACGGATATTATTTTTTATTTTGCCCCACTAACATCAAGAATGAAATTATGAAGAAAGCAGCATTCCTTGCGTGCCTCTGCTGCACGCTCTTCTCTTGCAGCAATGTAGAGAAAAAAGCAGGAGAGAAACTCCAGGCAGCCCGCGAAGCGTTTGAACGCGGAGATTACAGCGAAGCGAAGATTCAGATTGACAGCATCAAGATACTCTATCCGAAGGCCTTTGAAACACGCCGCGAGGGTATCGGACTGATGCAGCAGGTGGAACTGAAAGAACAGGAGAAAACGCTGGTCTACCTCGACAGTATGCTTCAGGAAAAACAAAAAGAGGTGGATGCCATCAAGAAGAATTATACTTTCGAGAAAGATGCCGAATATCAAAAAATCGGCAATTACCTGCATCCCTCACAAGTAATAGAAAAGAACCTGCACCGCTCTTACCTGCGCTTTCAGGTAGATGAAACCGGAGCGATGAGCATGACTTCCATCTATTGCGGCCCGCATAACATCCATCACCTCGCAGTGAAAGTCACTGCACCCGACGGCAGTTTTGCCGAAACCCCGGCTTCCAAAGACAGCTATGAAACGACCGATTTGGACGAGAAGATAGAGAAAGCGGACTATAAGCTGGGCGAAGACGGTAATGTAATCGCTTTCCTCAATCTGAACAAAGACAAGAATATCCGCGTACACTATCTTGGCGAACGTTCCTATGCCACTGTCATGACACCGAACGACCGCAAGGCGGTGGCAGCTGTCTATGAACTGGCGCAACTGCTGTCTTCCATCACGGAAATCAAGAAGAATATGGAAGAGGCCAACCTGAAGATTGAGTTCGTAAAACGCAAAATGCAGGAAAGAGAAAGTAAGAAGACGGAGTAACAAATTTGAAGATATGCCGGTTACGCACTATTCAGAGTACTATTTTTAGGCACGGATTACGCGGATTACACGGATTTATTTTATTCTTTTTCCGTGTAATCGCGTAATCGTGCCTAAAAACATCAATCACTTCCCAACACACCTCTCCTATAGATTAGGATTCGCATTCGTCTCCTTTTCCGGAATGGCATACAAATAATACACACTGTTCGGCACAAACTTCGTTCCGTCGGGAAAGGAAGTAACCAATGACCTTCGGGGTTATATTCCCTATAAGTATCTCCCTGCTGCCAGCAATCGTACGTTTTCTCCGCTTCCTCTTTCGTCAACGGCATGCGTTCTACCGAACGTTGCGTACGAAGAATATCGGTTATGCCGAATCCCTCACCCCACAATTCGCGGCGACGTTCCAGCAGAATATCATCGACAAGCCGTTCCTGCGTCTTGCCTGCCAGGTCATAATCGGCAAGTCCGCGGGCATTACGCAATGTGTTCAACGGATTCACGGCTTCCTCCAACCGTCCTTCACGAGCCAGTGCTTCCGCAGCTATCAGATACATCTCGGCGGAACGCATCACGACGATATCACCGGTCTGGTCGGCACGGATGCGAACTTGCGATAACCCAAATAGCCTTCGCGCATCCACTGGAACAACTCCAAACGGATATCCCCCGTTTCGAAAATGTCCTTAAAATGCGGGTCGGCCATAAAACTGTTATACGCATCGGGAGTCACCACATCAATATAATAGAAATTATAACTGGCGTCGGACTGACTCACAGATTGGGGATGCCCCCACATCCACTCAGTATTGGATATGTCGTTAAAGCCCATATACGTTTTGGCATCCGTCATCAAAGTATATCCTTCAGCCGCCTCAAGTGCAGCCCCGGCGGCTTCATTCCATTGTCCGGTAAGCAAATAGCACGTGCCAGCAATCCGTTGACAACGCTTACATCCGGCTTGAACTTGGATTTGTCGTCCGGACGGACATACCCTTCAAGAAGCTCCTTAGCCTTATTCAGGTCTTTGAATATCTGCGTATATATCTCTTCCAGGGTAGCCTTCCCTTTGGCTCTGTCGTAGAGGCGGTAGGTTCCGTATAAAGAGGAACAGCCGGTGCGGAAGGGTCTTTCAGGTAAGTAAACTGGTAGTGCTGAGCCAGATGCAGGTAACAGAAAGCCCGCAAAGCGTAGGCTTGCCCCTGGGAATGGCGGAAATCGGCCGTATTATCATCACCGGTCGCGGTAATGGAAATGGCGGTATTGCAATTGTCGATAGTCTTGTACATCAGATACCAGGCAAATGCGGTACGGTTGTTGGCCGGCATCCCCACATCGTTAAACTGGTAGGATGAATTGAAACCATACATCGGACGCGACACCACATCGTCCGCCATCATGTCGTCCTGCAACATCAGGCACGATAGCCGATATTGGCATACGTACTGCTGTACTCAAACAAGTTATACCATGCACCGTTGAAGATACGTCCGGCATTGGAAGGTACGGGGACGATACCCGAATCTACGGCGTCCGTAGGTTTGTTGTCGAGAAAGTCTCCGCTGCACGAGGACAAGACTGATAATAATCCCACTGCGAGGATTGCTGTATTTTTAAGGAAAGTATTCATTGTTAACAGTGATTTAGAATGAAACATTAAGCCCGCCCGAAATGGAACGCATGGCAGGATAACGGTAATAGGTCAGTCCTGTGATGCCCTGCTCCGGGTCCAGTCCCTGATTCTTGGAGAAAGTCAGCAGGTTGTCCGCCTGTACAAAAAGTTGCAGGCTGTTCAGGCTGATTTTCTTTATCAACGGCTGCGGGAAGTTGTAGGACAACGTGATGTTCTTCATCCGCAGATACGAATTGTTGAACAGATTGCGGGTGGAGTTGGAGTTCCAGTTATTGGACACTGTTTTCAGGGCCGGCACGTCCGTGTAGCGGTTTTCCGGCGTCCAGCGTTTCAGTATCTCGGTAGACCAGGCACGTCCCGGATTGCTTCCGTTGCTCCACAGCATCGTAACGTCACGGTCTACGATATAACCGCCTATGCTGTAGGCAAAGATGGCGGATAACTCAAAACCCTTGTATGAGAAAGCAGTGTTGAACCCGCCATACACCTTAGGGAGCGAAGATTTGTCCACATAGTAATAATCAGCCTGAGCATAGTCATTGGTGGTGGTGCGTCCAGTGATATTGCCCTGCTCATCCTTCACGTTCTTATACCACAGCGGGTCGCCGTTGTCCGGGTCTACCCCTACCCATTCGCGCAGATAGAAGTCATAGACCGAACGCCCTTCCTTCAGGCGGGTAACTCCGGTAACGGGCATGTCTTTCAGCGGAAGGTCGGTCACCACGTTCTTGTAGTGCGTAAGGTTAACACCCATACGCCACATAAAGTCACGGGTGTGTATAAGCGTTCCCTTGAGGTCTATCTCAAAACCCGTATTCTTTAAAGCACCTATATTCTCGTCCATAGAAGTATAACCCAGGGAAGTTGCCAACGGACGGGAATACAGCAGGTCTTTGGAACGGCGCTGGAAGAAATCGAACGAACCGGAGAAACGGTTATCGAACAATGAAAAGTCAATACCTACATTGAGGTTGAGGTTAGTCTCCCATTTCAAATCGGGCGTTGCAAGACGGTCGGACACCAAAGCATTCTCACCTGCCTGTGAAACGATAGAATACAGTCCGCTGCTGGCATAATACGTACCCAGGTTGTCATTGCCCTGCGCGCCATAACTGGCCTTTAAGGTCAGGGCTGAAAGCCAGTCGGCGGTATTCTGCATGAACGCTTCGCGGTCTATGCGCCACGAAGCTCCCAACGACCAGAAATTGCCCCAGCGTGTACCCGGTGCGAAACGCGAGGAACCGTCGCGGCGGTAGGAAGCGAGAAGAAATACTTGCTCCGGTAGTCATATTGGGCATTGATAAGATAGCCTAACAGTGAATAATCGATGCGATAGCCCGTGCCTGCGGTTACAAGCGAACCGACAGCCAGTTCCGGCATATCGGGCACAGCCATGTTGCTTCGTGCCGCCTGCAACACATCGTAACGGTAAGAGTAAGCCTCTTGTCCGGCAAGGATATTGAAGTGGTGCTCGCCGAAAGTCTTATCGTAGGTCACGATATTATTCCATGTCCAGGAGAAGGTACGGGTATATTCGCGGCTTGCTCCACCGCCCGTATTGACGGCAGGACCAATTTTGGGATTGGTATAATCCAGCGTATTGTAGTCTATCAGGTCGAAGTTGAAGCTGGTCTTGAATTTCAACCCTTCAAGGAAAGTGACCTCAAGGAAAGTACGTCCGGAGAACTCGTCCCGCATACGCTCGGATTTATCATTGGGTAAGGTTGCAGGCAGGTTCCAGTTGGCTGTAGCGCCCGACGGCCGGTAGGAACCGAAGTCGTAAATCCGCTTTCCTTCCGAGTCGAGTTTGTATGTACCGTCGGCATTCATCTCATACACAGGATAAAAATCGGGCATTAAACGTCCGGCGTTAATGACATTGCTCGTCTTGGCATCGGACGAAACCGGATAGTTCTGTATGGAGTGGGCATAGCTCATATTCACACCGCCGCGCAACCAACGGGTTATCTCGCTCGAAATGTTGGAACGCAAGTTGAAGCGTTGGTAGCCGGACTCAAGGGCAATACCCTTGTCGTTCAGATAGCCGGCCGAGAAATAGTACTGGTTGGTCTTTCCGCCACCGGAAACATTCAATCCGACTTCCGTACGCAATGCCTGTTGTTCCATTTCCTTCTGCCAGTCCACATTCCAAAGCGGAGTAGCGCCGGCAAGCAGTTTGCCGTCCGTACCTACAGGTTGCGGATAGTTGGGTCCGTAGGGATTAAGGCCGCCGCCCATCAGCTTGCCTACCAGGTCTTTCGAGGCTTGGGCAGCTGCGGTCTGCGGAGTATATTTATCCGAATTCAGAGCATATTGGTTGCGCAAAGCTTCCCAATAGAGTTCGAAGTACTGATTGGTTCCGACACGGTCGTAATCGCGGATAGCCCGGTTGGAACCACCGAAGCTGGCATTGATGCTGACCGTGGTTTTCGAGTCGGTATGTCCCTGCTTGGTAGTTATGATAATGACACCGTTGGCTCCCCGCGAACCGTAGAGAGCAGCCGAAGCGGCATCTTTCAGTACCGTCAGCGAAGCTATATCTTCCGGATTAATGGAGTTGATACTACCGTCGAAAGGGACGCCGTCCACCACATAAAGCGGGGCGCTCGACGCATTGATAGAGCCGATACCGCGAATACGTATTTCAGCATCCGTACCCGGCTGGCCGCTGGGTGCACTTGCCTGAAGTCCGGAAACCGTACCTTCGAGCGCACGCGACACATTGGCCACCTGCATCTTGGCAATCTCGCTCCCCTTTACCGTGGAAGCCGCTCCCGTAAAACTATACTTCTTGGCAGTGGCATAAGCCACCACCATCACCTCATCCAGTTGTTCGCTGTCCGGAAGCAATTCCGCATTGACAACTGTGCGTCCATTGACTTTCTGTTCTGTAGTTTTCAGTCCGATAAAGCTAAAGACCAGCGTACCGTCCGCCGGTACGGTAAGGGTATATTTCCCGTCAACGTCAGTTACCGTTCCGTTGTGAGTACCTTTCACCAATACCGATGCTCCCGGCAAAGGTTCTCCTTCCGACATCACAACGCCCGATACACGGATATCACCGTCTGCAGAAGCCTGTAATGCTGCCACGAAGAATATAAACAGTGATATTAACAAAAAGCGCAGTTTACTATTCATTCCGTTAAATTTTGGTTAGACTTCATTAACAGAAGAATAGAAATTTTGTTCAGAACCTGCTTAATTTTTGTTCAGCATTCTTTTGAGAATTCTTTGTGAGGATGTTTTCTGTCTTTATGAGGAGTATAGCAAGCTATATAATTCTTTAATCAAAATATAAACAAGCCCTAAGATACAGTTATCTTTTCATTGCGGAAAGCCTACCATTCCAGTCGGGGAAGGTAACTGCTCAAGCAGTTGCGCAAGGTGCTCAATGTAATGGGCTTTACCAATACTTCCGAAGCACCGCTCTTTATGGCATTTTCACGGTCGGTAGAGAAAGCATAGGCCGTTTGCATGATAACAGGCAATGTTCCGCCTTCCCGGCGTATAATTTGTGTAGCTTCCAAACCATTCATTACAGGCATCTTAATATCCATCAGTATTGCATCCGCCCTGTCACGGTATTCACGAAACAAAGAGACAATCTCCTCACCGTTCTTCGCCCACATTATCTCACACTTTCTCCCTATAATAGCCTTTATCAACTTAAAGTTACTATCATCGTCTTCCGCAACAAGGATGAGCGGACGGTAATCTACCGATTGATTATCGATTTCCATAACCTGTATTATTGTTTGTCCGAGACAAAGGTATAAAAAATAATATATTTGCATTATCTTTGCACCTTATTTTTAAAAACGACATAATGATTTCTATTGACGGACTCGCCGTAGAATTCGGCGGCACAACCTTATTCAGTGACATATCCTTCGTAATCAACGAAAAAGACCGTATCGCCCTCATGGGAAAGAACGGAGCCGGAAAAAGTACATTACTTAAAATACTCGCCGGAGTGCGGCAGCCCACCCGCGGCAAAATCTCCGCACCGAAAGATTGTGTCATCGCCTATCTGCCCCAGCATCTGATGACGGAAGACGGACGTACCGTCTTTCAGGAAACGGCACAGGCCTTTGCCACCTGCACGAGATGGAAGCGAGATAGACCGCATGAACAAGGAACTGGAGACCCGTACCGACTACGAAAGCGACAGTTACATGGAGCTTATCGAACAGGTGTCTGCCCTAAGCGAGAAGTTTTATGCCATCGACGCCACCAATTACGAAGAGGACGTTGAAAAGGCATTGCTCGGCCTCGGATTCACCAGAGAGGACTTCAACCGCCAGACAAGCGATTTCAGCGGTGGCTGGCGCATGCGCATCGAGCTTGCCAAACTGCTGCTGCAAAAACCTGACGTACTGCTGCTGGACGAGCCTACCAACCACCTCGACATCGAGTCCATCCAATGGCTGGAAGAGTTTCTTATCAACAACGGGAAAGCCGTCATCGTCATCAGCCACGACCGCAAATTTGTAGACAACATCACGACCCGTACCATTGAAGTGACCATGGGACGAATCTACGACTATAAAGTAAACTACTCCAAATACCTGGAGCTCCGCAAAGAGCGGCGCGAACAGCAACAAAAGGCATACGACGACCAACAGAAGTTCATCGCCGAAACCAAAGAATTCATCGAGCGCTTCAAGGGAACCTATTCCAAAACCCTGCAAGTGCAGAGCCGCGTCAAGATGCTGGAAAAGCTGGTGCTTCTGGAAGTGGACGAAGAAGATACTTCGGCATTGCGGCTGAAATTCCCGCCCTCGCCGCGCTCCGGCAATTATCCGGTGATTATGGAGAACGTAGGAAAGACATACGGCGACCATGTCGTGTTCAAGAATGCCAACCTCACTATAGAGAGAGGCGACAAAGTGGCTTTCGTAGGCAAGAACGGCGAAGGTAAGTCCACATTGGTAAAATGTATTATGGGAGAAATAGAACACGAAGGAACGCTTACCATTGGACACAATGTACAAATAGCTATTTCGCCCAAAACCAGGCATCCTTGCTGGATGAGAACCTGACCGTATTCCAAACCATCGACGACGTAGCCAAAGGAGAAATCCGCAACAAGATTCGCGACCTGCTGGGAGCTTTCATGTTCGGCGGACCGGAAGAGTCCATGAAGAAAGTGAAAGTGCTGTCCGGTGGCGAGCGCACACGCCTTGCCATGATTAAGCTGCTGCTGGAACCCGTAAACCTGCTAATTCTGGACGAGCCTACCAACCACCTGGACATGAAGACCAAAGATATTCTGAAACAGGCACTCATGGACTTCGACGGTACACTGATACTTGTGAGCCACGACCGTGACTTCCTGGACGGACTGGTGAGCAAAGTGTACGAGTTCGGCAACAAGCGGGTGACTGAGCACCTGAGCGGCATCTATGAATTCCTCGAAAAGAAGAAAATGGATTCGCTTCGCGAACTGGAACGGTAAACTTTCATTAACTTACTTCCCGCAACAAACAAACAGTTCCTATTGTTTCATTGCCACAAATTCCTAATTACGAATGAAATGAAACAATATGACGCTATCATCATAGGGTTCGGCAAAGGCGGAAAACTGCTGGCTGCCGAACTCGCCAACCGCAACTGGAAAGTGGCAATCATCGAACGTTCTCCGCAGATGTACGGGGGAACATGTGTGAATGTAGGGTGTATACCCACCAAAGCGCTGATTTACGAATCGGAACAGGCCGAACGGCTCTACCGGGACGACTACGGCAATCAGGCCAAATATTATGCACTCGCCATAAGGCGGAAAAACAAGCTCGTATCATTCTTGCGGGACAAGAATCACGAGCGTATCAAGGAGCACCCCAATATTACGTTGTATGACGGTACGGCATCTTTTGTATCTGACGATACGGTAAAGGTCGTCTCGCACAATAAAAAGGAAATTCTCCTTAAAGGAAAGGAAGTTTTTATCAATACGGGAGCTACCCCTATCCTGCCCGCCGTGAAAGGAATCGACGCAAGCAAGCATGTATTCACCAGCGAAACGCTACTCCAACAGAGCAAACTTCCCGGGCACCTGCTCATTCTCGGCGCCGGCGCTATCGGAATGGAGTTTGCCACCATGTATGCGGGGTTTGGAAGCAAAGTCACGTTATTGGAAACGGGCAGCCGCTTTATGCCCAAAGCCGACCGGGACATTGCGGAATCCATGCTAGAATCTCTGAAAAGGAAAGGCATCGAGATACGTTTGAACGCCTATGCCCTGTCCGTATACGACACTGCCGATGGCATAACATTGACCTATACGGACAATTCCGACAATACCCCCTATTTTTGGGAAGGAGACGCATTGCTGCTTGCCACCGGACGCAGACCGATGACCGACGGCCTCAACCTGCACGCAGCCGGCATACGGACCGACACCCGGGGAGCTCTCATCGTCAATGAACATCTTCAGACCACCGCCCCGCATATATGGGCTATGGGAGACGTAAGAGGCGGAGCCTTGTATGACTATTTATCCCTGGATGATTTCCGCATTATCACCAACCGGTTGTTCGGCAATAAAAAGCGAAAAACCGATGACAGGATTCCGGTTCCATATGTCATTTTTACAGATCCGCCGTTGGCGCATATCGGCATGACCGAAGAGGAAGCCGTAAAACGCGGTTATTCGCTTCAAGTGTCCCGGTTGCCGGCTGCCGCCATACCGCGTGCCCGTACCTTGCAGCAGATAGACGGTATGATGAAAGCCATTGTCAACGCACATACGGGACGCATAATAGGCTGCACCCTGTTTTGTATCGATGCGCCCGAAGTCATTAATTTAGTATCGCTTGCCATGAAGAATGATTTGCATTACAGCATTCTGCGGGATTTCATCTTACGCATCCCAGTATGAGCGAAGGATTAAATGATTTATTCAAGGCTTTTTAGCATCTTGGGTTTGGCAGTTAAGTGATTAACTTCTATCTTTGCGACCAATCAAAGAGAGAGGGATGAAAACGAAAAGGTACATTGCATACTTTCTGTTCTTCATCAGCATGATTATGCTGATAGTACCTGTCATTCCCCATCATCACCACGAAGACGGCATAATCTGCATGAAAAACGACCTGCCGTCCGACGGGTGCTGCCAGCATCAGGGCCCTTGCAGCGAACATTGCTGCTGCGACACCGGATGTATGACCACCCATTTCTTCCAACAGACACCCAACTCGGACAACAGTAACCTACATCCGTGTTTCGTGTCGGGTGAACACATTATTTACCGAACCGCTTCTCAAACT
>ENA-OUNI01000183-OUNI01000183.1-human-gut-metagenome-genome-assembly--contig:-NODE-183-length-27781-cov-2.743509_pt1 | contig 27781 bp, 42 predicted proteins | sample MGYA00242499_ERZ504580 | MGnify/ENA primary metagenome ERZ504580 (study PRJEB26092, sample SAMD00036315) | human gut metagenome | host: Homo sapiens | study: EMG produced TPA metagenomics assembly of... | reverse complement strand
CATACAGCTATCATAGCACAAGCCAACGGTGCTGCCGCCGAAGCGGGCCAAAAAGCGATCGTAATACCCTTTGCCATAGCCCAGCCGATAGCCTGAAAATCAAAGGAAAGCGCCGGCACAATGCACAAGCCCTTTGAAAATCTGTCAATAACGTGCTTTTTTCAGGATCCGGCTCTAAAACGCCGAACGTGCCTGGAGAAAGCTCGTCCAAAGAGCAAATCCTATAAAATTCCATCTCCCGCGTGCCGGGCACGCAGCGCGGCACTGCAACCTGCTTCCCTGTTTGAAGAGATTTTTCAATCAGGCGGCGGGTATCCACCTCAATCGCCGTTGACACATAAGTCAGGATCGTTTGAGAATCGCGGTATTGCCAAAGATTCATCACACGGTTCAGAATCTTCAGATCCATTTCATCCTTTTCCGCCGGAGAAAGGCCTGCCCGCAGCGCTTTAAAACGGTTGCGCAGCTCCGCCTTAATCGGCTGATATCCTGCCTCATCGGCATTGGAGGGATGCACGGATCGCATCCGCCTTTGCCTGGCCAGCAAACTCCGCTGCAATTGCCAGGCCGAAATCAATGGCTACGCCCGCGCCGCGCCCGGTGATAAACTGCCCATCCCTGCAAACAAAACGGTCGCTGAGTTTCGCGCCATAAAGCTCCTGCTCCATGCCAGGGAAGCAGGTGGCCTCTTTCCCCTCCAGCAGCCCCTTATGGCCGAGGATCGAAGGGGCGGCGCAGATTGCGGCAACCAGCTTGCCATGCGCAACAGCATAGTCGATAAACTGCTGCACGACCTGCGATTTTTCAAGATTCAGCGTGCCGGGCATCCCGCCAGGGAGAACGACCGCCTCAAGTGCTTCATCTGCATGAGCCTGCGTATCCGCCAGATCACAATCCATAACAATCCCATGCGCACCCGCTACTTTGACCCCACCGACTCCAACCGTACAGACCTCCAGCTCGGCGCGGCGGAGCATATCCACCGTGCAACCGCCTCAACCTCTTCAAAGCCGTTTGCAAAGAACACATAAATCATATCAAAATTCCTCCATCTATTATCCAAGTGAAAGCCCCAAATAGGCGCCTCTCAGCATCAACGGCAACTGCTCCGCCCTTGGGGAAAGGGGACGCAGCATCCCAAAAGCGGCAGTGTCCGCCTGGCTGAGAGCCGAACACATCCCTATGGGAAGGCGCAGGGAATAGCGCCGTGCACCAGACGCTCGAACCAACGCGGACAACAAAGGCAGCGCCGCCCGCTCGGACGCTATAAATTCCTGCGCAAAACAGCTTTCCTCCTGCTGCTGATACAGGCAGTAGCCCTTCTCCCCCTCCGCCGTTTGGATACACAGCGCACATCCGCCGGTGGCAAAATGCTCATTCAGCGCATAATGCACGGCAGCCTCATCCCATACGAGATGATCCCAGCCATGCAGCACGCTGCTGCGGATTTCGGCCATTTCGGCCGCTGTGAGCGCATGGGCAGGCCCGATGCTCCAAAGGCGGTTTTCTCCGCTTCCTTCCGGGAAAAATGCACCGTTTTGCAATAGAAAGCATCATAAAACCCGCACGCCGCATAATAGTGAAATAAGCCTGGCGACGCCGGTACAAGGGCGATGCAGTCCGCCCCTTCCTCTGCCGCGGTCAAAGCTGCAAAATCAATCAGGCTGCGCATCAGCCCACGCCCACGCTGCGCCTGCGCCGTGCAGGCGGCATAAAGATATCGGGCGGTATATGGCTCGCCCCTGCATTGAACCGCCGCATCCAGCAAAAAAGCATAGCCACTGGGCGGCCCGATTCCTCATAAAGAAACGTTTTCTCGGGAGAAAACCGATTTTTAAAGAAAAAGGAGATATACTCCATGCAATCGCCAAAAGACGCCTGCCATAGTTCCATCAACAGCGGGATATCTTCCCGCCGCGCACGGCGGATCATAGGTCCTCCCGATAAACCGCCTCCTGCTTCTCCAGCAGAATTGCGGGATAATAGGAGAGCTTTGCTTTGCGCAGGCCCTCCTCGCCCATATCTTCCTCCCGGTTGACAAAGGCATAGCCGCTCAGCGCATGTGATGCAAACTCCCTGTTGATGATCGGATACGCGCCGCGCACATCGGCAAACGCCTTTTCAATATGGTACAAAAGGTGTTTTCAGTTAACTGCTCGCCCAACGTATAGGCGACAACCCGGCCATCTACGCGGATTAATCCGCCGGTAAAACCCAACTCAAAATAGTGGTCAAACGCCCGGTCAACCGCAGCAAGCTCTTCGCTGATTCCCTCTGGTTCCGGCTCAGGTTCTCCCGCTCCCACTCGGCGTTCATGCGCATACAATCCTCAATATTTGCCGTGGTAATCGGCTCATAGTGCCAATGATACGTTTTTTGGAAAGAAGCAATATGGTTGCGCTTGCCATGATATTTCCGCCCGGAAAGGGCTATTAAATCCTGCGTATTGTAAATATAATCAAACCCATCGCGGTACGCTGATAGGTAAACGCACCCGGCATGATCTCCTCCAGTGCCGCCTGATTTGCCTTTGTTACGCCGTGCAGACGAAAGGGATGCCCGTTTTCATGCGCATCCTCCAGCATGGCCCGTATCACCTTCAAAAGATCCCCGCGGCCAGCCGGGAACACATAGGAGGGCTTAGGCCCAATGCTTTTTGAAACAAAAAAAATCCTCAAAGCGCAGGATTTTACTGCTGTAAACCGGATTCCAGATATAAAGATTGCCAAAGGTATATTCACAGCCTTGGAATTGGGCGTAAGAAAACAGCTCTCTCACCCAATTTTTATCCTCCAAACGGGGCGACTGGAATGTCAGCATGATAGCATCTCCTTTTCTACCCAAGAAAAAATTTGCTCTGCCACTTCCGCCTCCGCAAGCCTAGCCGCCGCTAGCACAGTCAACCCTGCAAAATGCAGCTTTCGCACGCATACAGCGCCGCTTCCCGGCAGGCCTGTAAATAGCGAATATTTCCCTCATGCATATCTTTCTTCTGCTCATCGCCCGCATAACGATTCGATAAAAGCCGCTGCGACACTTCCACAGGCATGTCCAGATAAATGACCAAATCAGGGGCAGGGATTTCGAGCTTTCCATATTCAAAATCCCGCAGCCAGGCGAGATAATCATCCCACTGCTCCCGTGGCAGCTTGACCATTTGATAAAGCGCATTAGAGGTAGTATAGCGATCCGCAAGAATCAGCTTGCCTGCCTCATACTCCGCTTTCCAATGGCGCTGGAAGCTTGCAAAGCGATCCACCGCATAGAATGCGGACGCCGCATAGGCATTCACATCCCCCGGATCGCTCCCAAACGACTTGTTGAGATACATTTTCACCAAAGTGCTCGAAGGGTCGCCATAATCGGGCAGCTTAATCTGCCGCAGGGGAACCCCTGCCCGTTCCAGCGCGGCTCGCAGCAGCGCTACCTGCGTTGTTTTGCCGCAGCCATCCAGCCCCTCTACCACCAATAGTTTACCTGACATGCCATCATCCTTCAAAATTTTTCACATCATACATCCTTAAAGGAAACCAAAAATGAGATAGCCTGAATCCTCCTGCACCAGAAGAAGAGTGAACAAGCATGAAAATAATTATACCAAATTTCGCCTCAGAATTCAATTCCCAGTCTCATAATGCTGTTAATAGGTTAAAATCACCGCATGCAAAACAAGCGTTTCATCCGCTGTCCGGTTGGCAATCGAGTGCTTTTGACCGCCCAGGCAAATGCAAGCGTCGCCCGGATGTAACACTGTTTCTGTGCCGTTGTCATCATAGGTCGCAGTGCCTTGGATGATATAGAAAACCTCTTCTTCCTTTTCATGCACATGCTCACCAATCGAGCAGCCCGGCTCCAATGTAATCGTTGCAATCATACGGGATTTGCCCTGATATTCGCCCGCGTCCAGAAGGTTGGTCACAACTGCCTGCCCGTCTCCTCCACGCATCTGCGGCTTAACGGTGCGGGGCATTTCAGAAGCACGTTTAATCATGATGGGATTCTCCTCTCTCAGTATGCTTTTATTTTCAATCTATTATACCGGCTAACCTCTGCGAAAAATGGCATTGCCGCTCTGCGGAAGGCATTGTTCCAATGCTTCAATGCTCTCGGAAGCTCTTGACAGCTTTGATACTTTGGAGATCCGTGAGGTTATTATGCCATGCAGCCGATCTTCGAGCTTTAAAGCTTTCCAATCCGTTCGATGCTATTATACCATTTGTATCCGGTTTGACAATATCCGCGAAGCATTTCTTCAATTGCGCGTATCATCAAAGTATGATAAAATAGCTTCAAACGGGTCGCAAAGTTTCCAGCTTTGAAACTTGGAAGCATTGGAAAAATGCATGCCGCAGAGCGGCAACGCCATTTTTCGCAGGGAGAGGCTTTGCCTGTATGATAAAATAAATGAGATTCACACTTCACAGGAGGATGTCTTTTTATGGAGAACAAGCAGCCGCAAGCCGTAATCCTCAGCATGACGAGGGATGGAGAAAAGCTATGCGCAGCCGGCGGGCGCATCTCTACCCAGCCCGGTGATGCAATCGAAATATGGAACCACTCACAGGATGCGGAAAAGAACAGCCGCCTGATTCAAAAAGTGACCCGTTCCGGCCACAATTCTGTGGTAGAGCACGCCTGTTTCCACCTGGCATTCCAAAACGTATCCGTATGGTAGAGCAATTCATGATTGAATTCAGGCTCGCCTCCTTCACGGTGAAATCACGGCGTTATGTCGATTTCAGCTCGGCCGGATATTATATGCCGGAGGGACTGGATGAAGCGCTTACCCAAACATATGCAACGCACATGGAAGCTCTGTTTGCCGATTATCAATATCTGATTGAGCATGACGTTCCAAAAGAAGATGCACGGTTTGTGCTCCCCTATTGCTTTTGCAGCAATTTTATTGCACACTCAATGGCCGCGAACTGTTGCACGTATTGCATGCCATGCTTTTGGGGCGCGGGAGCCGCTTCCCGGAGCTTGTGCTGCTCGGACGCCAGCTGCTGGAGCAGGCCCGTGCCATGGCGCCCGGGATATTTGCGGCATTCGAGGCAGAGCAAGCGCCGGCGGCCGATACGCTGGATCTCTCGGATCTTCCCGGCCTGCCGGAAGGAGCCCGGGTTTTGCCGCATGGCTACCAATTTGCCGAGCTGCTTGCCTCCACGCCGGACGCTGCAGAATGTGTTGCCCGCACAGCGCTGATTGAGAGCACACAGCTCCCCAGCGATGAGGTGAACAAGGTGCTTTCCGATGCAAAAATCCGTGCGGAGATCCTCCGCAGGGTAATCGCCGGCTCACGCCCGCGCGCGCTTGAAAACATCAGCTTCACGTTTCGGCTCAACGGCGTATCCCTGCCCTGTATTACGCATATCGTGCGCCATCGTATGCAGTCCGTGATGATACCGCCACTAGCGCAGGCGGATCGCACCCATAAGATCATTCCTCCCTCCATCCGCAAGCAAACAGAATGTCTTGCGCGCTATGAGGCCGCCTTCCATCGGAACGCAGCCCTGTATCAAAGGCTGCGCGGAGAAGGCGTTGCGGAAGAAACGCTCGTTTATTTCCTGCTTAGCGGCAACACACTCGACGTGGTGACCACCATGAACGCACGCGAGTTGCTCCTCTTTTTACGCCTTCGCACCTGTAGCCGCGCCCAGTGGGAAATTCACATTTATGCGGACGAGATGCTCCGCCTGCTGCGGGAAAAGGAGCCGGAGCTCTTTCGCTTTTTCGGCCCAAGCTGCTTTGTGACCGGGAAGTGCCCGGAAGGACGCTTGAGCTGCGGAAATATGCAGGAAGTGTGCGCGCGCTATCAACTGGAAGGAGAGAAAAAAAGGCCGGTTGAAAACGCCTGATCCGGCGCATACAACCAGCTTTTTCGGAAACAGAACGGTCATCTAGTCAAAAAGGCCGTCAAAATAGCCTTTTTTTCTCCTGCGGGGTTCCGGCGCAGGGCGCTCGAAGCAGACAAGGATCGTCTCCTCTCCGATCACCTGAATATCCTTCCATGGGATACAGATATCATTATCCCGCCCGCCAATGCCGCACCAGCGCGCGCGGCCAAATACAATAATTGCACACAACTGCCCTGTGCAAGTATCAATCTCCACATCGCAGACGTTGCCCAAGCGGCTGCCGTCCTTAACACAGATCACCTCTTTTGCCCGTAAATCCGTAATTCTACAATTCATACGGCGCATCACCTCCCCATAGGAGTATATTCAGCCTTCGGCTGAGAAGAAGCAAAAAAGCAACAAATAGCGCGGGCAATCCGCCTTACAAACAAATCAGGAGGCGTTTTTTTGAATATTGTTGTATTAGATGGCTATACGACCAATCCTGGGGATTTGGATTGGAGCTTTTTAAATCAATTTGGAGAATATACCGTTTATGACCGTACGCCTCGCACCTTGACAGTAGAGCGGGCAAAAGATGCGGAGATTGTCGTGACCAATAAGGTTGTGCTTGACCGGGAGATTTTAGAGCAGCTTCCAAATTGCCGGTTTATTGAGTTGCTCTCCACCGGCTACAATGTGATCGACTGCGGCTATGCCAAGGAGCGCGGCATCCCGGTATCCAATATTCCGGCCTACAGCACTGATGCGGTAGCGCAGCTCGTATTCGCGTTTATCCTGCGTTCAGCAACCGCGTAGCCGCCCATAATCGGGCCGTCCATGCAGGGGAATGGACAAATTGCCCGGACTTTTGCTTTTGGAGGACCAATTTGACAGAGCTTGCGGGGAAAACGCTCGGCATCGTCGGCTTCGGCAGAATCGGCCAAAGGGTGGCGGAACTTGCCGCGGCCTTTGGCATGCGCGTGCTCGCCTGCACACCGCATCCCAAAAATACACAGATAAAGGGGTGTTTTGCTTGGGCCACGATGGATCAGTTGCTCGCAGAATCGGACTTTGTCACGCTCCACTGCCCGTTGACCCCGCAGACAGACCACATCGTGAACCAGGAATTCCTGCAAAAAATGAAACCTTCCGCCTATCTGATCAACACCTCGCGCGGCCCTGTGATCGACGAAGCAGCTCTGGCGCAGGCGCTCGAGAAAGGCGCGCTGGCGGGCGCTGGCGTGGACGTACTTTCTACGGAACCCCCTACGGCGGATAATCCACTGCTCACTGCAAAAACTGCCTGATTACTCCGCACATTGCCTGGGCCGGGTACGAAACGCGCGGCCGCCTGCTGCGCATCTGTGAGGATAATCTCAGGGCCTTTTGCGCTGGTGCGCCGATTCATGTGGTGAACCCTTGAGGAATCGCTTTGTGCGGTTTAGAACGGGCATTTTTGTGCGGTTTCCATGTATTTTTTATTTCTCACCACAAATAATTGTATGATAGTGGGATTATTTGACATTTGAATGAAATCTGCTATAATAAAAGCTGTTCAGCCTTGTGTTGAATGGCTTTTTCCATATTGGAAAGGAAAAGATAGCCGCCTTAAATTGATGAAAAGGAGTGTTTTACATGGCAGGTAAAACGACAAAAAAGAGTCCGTTCGACTGTGCCGCCTTTTATACAATCACCTCCAAGCTCAGCGGCAAAGCTGTTACGGCATGCGGAGAGTCAGAGGTGCGTATGTTTGCGCCAACAGAGGAGGATCGCCAACAGTGGAAACTGGTTGCGGCAGATACCGGCGCATACCGCTTGATCTCTAAAACGACCGGCAAAGCGCTGGATATCATGCTGGCAGGCGAAAACGACGGCGCTCAACTGCATCAATGGAAAGAGGATATCTCCGCCCCTACGCAGAGCTGGGTGCTGGAGCAGACACAGGATGGCAGCTACAAAATCAAATCCGCTGTATCCGGCAAATGCATGGATATTGTTGATATCTCCATGCAGGATGACGCCCGCCTTCAAATTTGGGAGGATCTCGACGGAGAGAACCAAAAATGGATGCTGAACGCTCTCGCCGCGCCGAAACCTGCGAGAAAACCACGCGCGCCCAAAAAAGAAGCGACAGCCAAAACAAAGACAGTAACGGAAAAAGCGGCAACTGTGGCAACAGAAAAAGCGGCGTCCCCCGCGAAGCCGAAGGCTGCCAAGCCCGCGGCCGCAGCCAAAACAACAACCAAAGCGTTGCCTAAAACAGCGGCCGACAAAAAAGCAAAAAAGTAATTTTTATAAAAATGTAAAAATACAAATATCGCCGCTCTCCCGCCTATGGAGAACGGGCGATGTTGTTTGCCGCGTGTTTAAAGGGATGGCGCAAAATGCTTTGCGCCATCCCCTTCTTTTTTATTCCGCTCAATAAATGGGAAACGCCTTTCGACTCAATCCCTGCGCAAGGTTCAATCGGCGGCATCTTCGCCGCTTTCCGCGCGGGATAAATGCCGAAGAAAATACCGATTGCGCTGGAAACCCAACTGAAATCAAAATTGTGCTAAATTTTACGCTCATCGGGATGTCCATGATATAGGAAACAACCCCAGCCCCTGATATGCCAAGAATCATTCCAATGATTCCGCCTATCAGGCAAAGAATCACTGATTCAGTCAGAAACTGGAATAGGATCGTCCGTGTTCGTGCACCAAGCGCCTTGCGGATGCCGATCTCCCGCGTTCGTTCGCTAACGGAAACATACATGATATTCATCACGCCGATGCCGCCGACGACCAGCGAAATCGCACTCACCGCTGCGATAAATGTCGTAAATACATTAATCACCTTATCCAGCAGTTCAATATAGGTAGCCATATTCGTGACCGTATAGGCCTCCCGGTCAAAGTTGTTATGCCGCGCCTGAAGGATATTTTTGGCCGCATTCCCCGCGGCGTCAAGCTGATTTTCATCCTTCGCGGAAAGATAAACCATATTGTAGCGGCCGCTGGAGCCCATGAGGTTTGCAACCACCGGAGCGGGCGCAATCACATAGCACATATTGCCCATGGTGTTGGTCATCTGAGACATCTGCTCCATCATTGCCTCGTTATCCATGCCGCCCATCATGGCGGAAACGTCCATCACACCGATGATGCGAAGCCTTGCGGTTTTATCGCCGACGGTAACTTCAATATATTCGCCAACGACATTCTCATAGCCGAACAGGCCCTTTGCATTCATACCATCGATGATACATACGTTGCGCGCCGCCTCGTACTCCTCTTCAGTGAACATGCGCCCATAGCTTGCGGAAAGCTTTGAAATCTGCTCCATATCTGGCGCGCACCCTACCGGGAAGCACATGCCGCTCTCGCTGTTCGCCTTAAACGTGCCCATCCCAAGCAGGAAAGGGGAAACATAGTCGATACTATCCTGCCCCTTCATAGCTTTAAGGTCATCATCCGTGATATAATCGCTGGACGACGTGTTTTTTTGATTGACTTGAATCGTGATTGCGCTCTGGCCCATATCCTGAATCATGCCCACAATATAATCTCGCCCACCATTGCCGACCGTGATGATTGCGATCACGGACGCAACACCAATGATAATGCCGAGCATCGTGAGCAAGGAGCGCAGCAGGTTGGTGCGGATGCTGAAAATAGCTATACGGATATTTTCCCGAATATTCAAAACCTACCGCCTCCGCATCAATTTTTCTGGGAGGAGGAGACGTTCTCACCCTCTTCTTGAATCGTCACGCGTGCACCATCTGCCAAGGTTTTGGAGGGGTTCTTGACAATTTGCTCCCCAGCGGAAACACCGGACGTAATCTGATACATCGTATCGGAGACAAGGCCGGTTTCGACCTCTTTTTTCGTTACCGTTTCCTCCGCTTCATGATAGACGAACACATATTTTTTGCCTTCCTCCACCAGCAGAGATTCCAGCGGAATCAGCGTTGCCCCCTTTGCTTCATCCGTCTGGATGGAAACATCCACATCCACGCCGATGATGACGCTGCATCCGGGTTATTGATCTTCACTTTTGCCGGGATGCTGCTGGAGGTGCCTGCACCGGTTAAAGAACCTGCAAGAGAACTGAGATCCAACCCTCCGCCGGAGGATGCAACCGGGCTAATGAAAGAAACCACGCCCTCAAGCTCGCCGCTTGCTGTAGTAATCACGGCGGGCATACCGGTTTTCACCTTGAGCACATCATATTTATCAAGGGAGAAGGATACATAAAACTGCCCATAATTCTCCACTGTCATGCCGACATTACCGCCGGAACCAAGAGAGGTGAGCGTGTTCATCAGGCTATTGAGATCCGTGCCGCCGGATACTGCCTGTAGGATGGAAGAGATGTCAAAGGAATTGGAGGAGGAGGACGCACCCCCGCCCTGATAGGTTTCACCCGCTTTGATGTTGACCGCTGTGACCACACCGTCATCCTGTGCGATCCAACCGCTCCTCAGCGAAGCGACCATATCCTCCATTTCATCGAGCGATTTTTTGCTTGCATCGACCACTAGCTTATAGGTGCTGGAAAGGGTGTTGTTCTGCTGAGCTTCCAGCGTGGTTTTCTGAATTTTAAGCTGGGCAAGATCCATCTGCGCCTGAATGAGCTCCGCCGAGGAGGAGCCGGCCATGGCGGAAAGGTCAAACCCGCCGCTCGCCATCTGATTCAGCTGTTCCATCAGCTTCTGAATCTGGGAGGTCGTTCCGTTGGCCCCGAGCAGCTTGTCAACAATGGCCTGAATCTGGCCTTGCAGCGTGTTCGGTGTGGTTGTGGCCTCGGTCGTTTCCTTTTGCGTAGAGGTGGGCGACTGCGCCTTCTGCGATTCGGCCTCCTTTGTGAGCTTCTCGACCTTCGCCTCAAGCTCCTTAATCTCCTTGTTGACCTGTGGAAGCTTCGCCTTCGCTTCGCTCGCCGCCGTTAGGGAATGATTGTAGGTTTTGAGCGCTTCATTATAAGCCGTGCGCCGCTCGCTAAGCTTGCCGGATAGAGAAGACGCATCGAAGGTGGCGAGCACGTCGCCCTTCTTCACATGATCTCCGACTTTTACATTTACTGTGAGAACCTTTGTCCCCTCCAGCAGGGAAAAATCCGTTTGGTTGTCGGATTCGATCGTCCCTGTGGCAATCAGCTCCTGCTGGATATCGCCCTTCTGAACGCTGACAAGCGTTACGGGCGTGCCCGGCTCGGGCCGAACTAGGAAATAGACGATCAACGCAACCACCAGCACAATCGCAATTGCGCCGACGATCACGGCCGTCTTCTTCCCCTTAGAAAGTGCCTTAAATTTTTCCAACTCTCTCACCGCTTTCAAATACTGGAGGCAGCCGCGGAAGCTTTCGTTTCGTTTTCATACACGATGTCGTATATCTCCGCAGAATACTACTTCTCAGCTTACCGAAAAAACAATAAAAATGCTGTTGCATTCTGTAAACAATTTATGAATTATTTGTGTCCGATATCCGAGCGGAAATGCGCGCCCTCAAAACAGATGCGATGCACACCATCATAGGCCTTTTGGAGCGCTTCCTGAAGCGTAGCGCCACAGGCTGTCACTCCGAGCACACGGCCGCCCGCCGTGACGAATTGGCCGTCCTTCAGGGCTGTCCCCGCATGATAGACGGTCGCGCCGGGGATCTGGCCGCTCTCATCCAGGCCCTTGATCGCGATCCCCTTCGGGTAGGCTTTTGGATATCCGCCAGAGGCCATAACAACGCAGGCACAGGCGTTTTCTTCCCATGTGATCTCCTGCTGTGCGAGCCTGCCGTCCACCACCGCTTCCACGATATCAATCAGTCGGCGTTTCAGCGTGGCAGGACGACCTGCGTTTCCGGGTCCCCAAAGCGGGCGTTGTATTCGATGACCTTCGGCCCAGCTGGCGTAAGCATCAGGCCGAAATACAAGCAGCCCTTGAAAGGCCTCCCCTCCTGCCGCATTGCCCGAATGTCGGCAGAAAAATCTCCTCCATGCAGCGCGCGGCGATTTCCGGCGTGTAATAGGGGTTCGGGCTAATGGTGCCCATCCCGCCTGTATTGGGGCCTTTATCGCCATCGTAAGCGCGTTTGTGATCCATGGAGGATACCATAGGCTTCACCGTTTCACCATCTGTAAAGGCCAGCACAGACACCTCCGGGCCGGTCAGAAATTCCTCAACGACAACGCGGCTGCCGGAATCGCCAAAAATTTTATCCTCCATCATTGCATGCAGCGCATCCTTTGCCTCTGCCTCATCCTGTGCGATCACAACGCCCTTGCCCAGCGCAAGGCCATCCGCCTTGATGACAGCGGGCCAGGTATTCCGCTCCAAAAGATAGGCAAGCGCCTTTTCCGGCGCATCAAACACTTCATAACGCGCGGTAGGGATGCCATATTTTTTCATCAGGTTTTTAGAGAAAACCTTGCTGCTTTCAATCTCTGCCGCCAGCCTGGAGGGGCCGAATGCGCGGACGCCTGCCGCCTCCAACGCATCCACCATGCCTGCCGCCAACGGGTCGTCCGGCGCGACAAAGACGAGATCTATTTGATGCTCTTTGCTGAAGGCAACGACGCCTTCGATATCCATTGCGGAAATTGTGACGCACTGCGCATCGCGCGAAATACCGCCGTTGCCGGGCGCGCAGTAAATCTGCTCCACACGCGGGCTTTCCATCAGCTTGCGGATCAGCGCATGCTCGCGCCCACCACTGCCGATCATAAGAATTTTCATCCTGTTTCCTCCATCCCTATAGGATTTCAATCTGCTCTGTTTCGTCCGCCAAAACTCCATGACCATCGTCAAGCCGGATCACACAGCGACCGGATGCCTGCTCATAGGCCGCCGTCCGCTCCTCAAAGCGCTCAAAACGCGGCAGATATTTATGATAGTGTGGCAATATCTCCACTCGGGTGATCCCCATGCCTGTGAAATCCCCTCCGCCAGCCTGCGGCCGGAGCTCCGGGCTAAAGTGATCCACCAATTCCAGAGATTCCTGAATGGCAAGTGCCCGCGCCCACACCGATGAGCAACCCGCTTGATTTTAACCCCTGCAAATATGGTTCGCAGTGCGCTTCCCGCAGCCGGCGCACCAGATAAAAAGGATTTCCGCCGATGCATTCAACCACCTGATAGGCAAAAAGCCGGCTGGCCGGCTGCTGGTCAAAATCAAAAAATCAACGGAAAGGCCCAGCCTTTCCAGTTCACTGCGAAGCCATGGCACGTGATAATCCTTCTCTTTAAAGCCGACTGACGCGATGGTGACCAACGCCGCCCGCTTCGCACCGGCGGGAAGCGCCTTCTTTGCCGCTTTGCGCAGCCGCCGTGAAGTTAAGCCATTGGAAGTCATAAGCAGCATGCTGCTCCTCCTCTTATCAGCCCACAAAGCTCCAGCTGCCAGGCATACCGCCCGACAGCTGGAGCACGCTTTTAATGGTGGAACAGGCGGATGCCCGTGAATGCCATCGCCATTTGAAAGCGGTTGCAGGTGTCGATCACGTGATCATCTCGAATAGAGCCGCCCGGCTGGGCGATATACTGCACACCGCTGCGGTGCGCGCGCTCAATATTGTCGCCAAACGGGAAGAACGCATCCGAGCCAAGAGAAACGCCATCGAGCGTTTTCAGCCACGCCTGCCGCTCCTCGCGGGTGAGAGGCTCCGGTTTCACAGTGAAGAACTGCTCCCATACGCCATCCGCTAAAACGTCCATATAATCGTCGGAAATATAAACGTCAATCGTGTTATCGCGGTCCGGGCGGCGGATGTTTTCCACAAAGGGAAGCGCGAGCACCTTCGGGTGCTGGCGTAGATACCAGTTATCTGCCTTATTGCCGGCAAGCCTCGTGCAATGCACGCGGGACTGCTGGCCCGCTCCCACGCCGATGGCCTGGCCATCCTTTGCGTAGCAGACGGAATTCGACTGCGTATATTTCAGCGTAATCAGGGAGATCAGCAAATCGCGCTTCGCTTCCGCGGGAAGCGTTTGATTCTCCGTGACGACATTTTCCAGAAGCGACTCGTCAATTTTCAGCTCGTTGCGCCCTTGCTCGAAGGTGACGCCAAACACATCCTTGTGTTCCACAGGCGCAGGGCGATAGGCCGGGTCGATCTGCACGATGTTGTAGTTCCCCTTGCGCTTCCCCTTGAGCACCTGGAGCGCTTCCGGCTCATAGCCGGGGGCAATCACGCCATCGGATACCTCGCGGGCAATGAGCTTTGCCGTGGGCACATCGCAGGGCTCGGAGAGAGCAATCCAGTCGCCGTAGGAGGACATACGATCCGCGCCGCGCGCACGCGCATAGGCATTAGCGAGCGGTGAAAGCTCCAGATCATCTACAAAGTAGATTTTTTTCAGCGTATCGCTCAGCGGCAGGCCGACCGCCGCGCCCGCCGGGCTGACATGCTTGAAGGAGGCCGCACTGGCAGGCCTGTCGCCGCTTTCAGCTCACAAACCAGCTGCCAGCTATTGAACGCATCAAGGAAATTGATGAAGCCGGGCTTGCCATTCAAAACGGTAATCGGCAATTCGCCGCCCTCCTTCATAAAAATGCGGGACGGCTTCTGATTGGGGTTGCAGCCGTATTTGAGCATCAGCTCATTTGCCATGATGATAACCACCCTTTCACACTTCGAAGATTTTCAATTGCAATCGGCGCCCACCGTCAGTTGTTCTTATTGACAACGCGGGTTTCCTCCGAGCCGTCGGCAAGGTCGATAAAACGCACGAAGAGAGAAACCTTGTTCGCTTCATTGAGATTTTCCCACATGAGGCTGGTAAAGGAATCGATATCGCCTTCGATCCGCACCAGCTCCGGCTCGCCTTCAAAGGAGGGCACCGGGTTTCCATCGCCAAGATAGGTGTGGATGAAGTGGCCCTCGCCCGCCACCGGCTGGGGGTATTCATAGAAAAAGCGCTGGGTGGATTCCGCATTGCCATTTGCGCTTTTGAGAATGGAAAGACGGTAGCTGCCATCTTGTGCACCAGGCCGGAAATACGCGGGGTCAGAATGGGCGGATCCGGCTCGAAGGTGCGCATCCGCAGCGCCTCCTCAAAGGTCTTCTCCGCTGCAAGGAATTCATAAATCGTATCGGTCTGATCGCCGTTGGTAACGATTGTGGCCGCACCAAACTTGCGCACAGGCCAATAGATCACAAGGCTCGGATCTTTGAGCTTTGCCGGGTCAAACGCCTGGGTGCGCAGCCCGCCATCCTCTTCCACAAAAATCCGGTTACGGCTGTTTTCACTGCGGCCCATGATAAAATAGGCGATCACCGCTTTTTGCCCATCTGCGCTTTTCCCGAGCACAATACCGCGGCCCGGGTAGGTATTATCGCGCAAAACCGCTCTCAAATCTTGAATCTGCATTGTTATGACTATCCTTTCTTTGCGAGGCGGAAGTTTTATGCGCGTTCGTCATGGCCTTTCTTCAAAAGGGCCGGGCCAAAGTCCGGTTTGCCTTTTTGACCGGAAAGCACAAAACTTTTCCCTCTTTCTCTCTATTCTAGATCGTCTAAAGTCTGAAATCTGGATTCTGAAATCTATCTTCCCACAGGGCGCACTGCTCCTCCACCGCGCGCGGCAAAAGGAGCCATTCCGCCTGCTCCATCACACGGCGTTGCAGAGTTTCAGGCGTGTCTCCCGCCTCGACCAGAACCGCTTTCTGGCTTAGGATCGGCCCGCCGTCCGGAATTTCATTGACGAGATGCACAGTCGCGCCCGTCACCTTTACACCGCGTGCCAGCGCTGCCTCGTGCACACGCAGGCCATAATAGCCCTTGCCGCAAAAGGACGGGATCAACGCGGGGTGGATATTGATGATGCGGTCGCGGTACGCTTCGATCACCGTAGGGCCAAGAATCGATAAAAAGCCCGCCAGCACAACGATCTGCGCCCCACAAGCCCGCAGCGCGTTTAAAATGGCCGCGTCGTATTCCTCCAGCGTAGCAAAGCTTTTGCGGGAGATCACCTCGCCGCCGATACCCGCGTTCGCCGCACGGGTGAGCGCGTAGGCATCCGGCCGGCTGGCGATCACGCGCACAAATTCGCCGTGTGGGATCTCCCCGCGCGCTTTTGCATCGAGCAGCGCCTGTAAATTTGTGCCGCCGCCGGAGACGAGCACCGCGATCTTCAGCATAGGTCAATCCCCTTCTCGCCCTCGCGTACTTCACCTAAGATGCAGCTTCCTCGCCGTTCTCCTTGAGGATGCGGACGGCTTCATCGGCCTGATCCGCCGCGACTGCGACACATAAGCCGACCCCCATGTTAAAGGTGTTATACATATCGTGTTCCGAGATCCCCTCGCTCTGAATCACTTTGAAGATGGGGCGCACCGGCACCTTGGCTTTTCAATCGCCGCGCGCAGATAATCCGGCAACATCCGCGGAATATTTTCGTAGAAGCCGCCTCCCGTAATGTGGGAAACGCCATGGACCTCCACCTGCTCCATCAGGGCAAGCAGACTCTTTACATAGATGCGCGTGGGAGTCAGCAGCTCCTCGCCCAGCGTTTTGCCGAATTCATACATATAGAGATTCAGCCGCTCCGGTGTGATATTGAACACCTTGCGCACAAGCGAAAAGCCGTTGGAATGCACGCCGGAAGAAGAAACGCCAATGAGCGCATCGCCGGCCTTCATCTGTGCGCCGTCAATGAGCTTTGCTTTATCCGCCATACCGACGCAGAAGCCGGCCAGATCATATTCCTCCTTGGGATAAAAGCCCGGCATCTCCGCTGTTTCGCCCCCGATCAATGCGCAACCCGCCTGCACACAGCCCTCGGCCACGCCCGCAACGATCTGCGCCACGCGCTCAGGCACATTTTTGCCCACGGCCACATAATCCAGGAAAAACAGCGGCTTCGCACCCGCACAGGCCACATCGTTTGCGCACATGGCCACACAGTCGATGCCCACGGTGTCGTGCTTGTCCATCATAAAGGCGAGCTTTAGCTTGGTGCCAACGCCATCCGTCCCGGAAACGAGCACCGGCTCTTTCATGCCGGTCAGGTCAGGCTGAAACAGGCCGCCAAAACCGCCGATACCGGAAACGACGCCCGGTGTCTGCGTGCGAGCCACATGTTTTTCATCAATTCCACCGCTTTGTAACCAGCGGTTACATCTACACCCGCCTCGCGGTAGCTGTCGGAATAACTATTATCCATTGAATAAACCCATCCTTTCTTTCTGAACAAACCCCGCTGCGCCGAAAGCGCCCGTTTACTTCGGCTGTTTTACAAGAGTATCGAGCTTTTTGCTGAATCTATCCTCCGGCTGTTCCTGCGGCACATCGATCGGATAATTACCGGTAAAACAGGCGTCGCAAAAGCTGGATGTGGAGCTGCTGGCGATCTTATGCAGGCTCTCAAGGCTCAAATAGCCCAGGGAATCCGCGCCGATCTGTTTGCAGATTTCATCAATGCTCATCCGGCAGGCGATCAGGTATTCGCGCGAGCTGATATCCGTGCCGAAATAGCAGGGGTGCATAAAGGGAGGAGAAGAAATCCGCATGTGAACCTCCTTTGCACCAGCCTTACGCAGCAGCTCGATGATATGCGCGCTGGTTGTGCCGCGGACGATCGAATCATCCACGAGCACCACACGCTTGCCCTCCACTGCCGAACGCAAAGGGTTTAGCTTGATGCGAACGCTGCGCTCGCGCTGTTCCTGGGAATCTTGAATGAAAGTGCGCCCGACATAGCGGTTTTTGATAAAACACATGCCATAAGGGATGCCGGATTCATTGGCATAGCCGATCGCGGCATCCAATCCGGAATCCGGCACGCCCGCCACGAGATCCGCTTCCACCGGATACTCACGAGCGAGATACTTGCCCGCACGCTGGCGCGCAAGATGCACGCTTGCATTGTCGATTACAGAATCCGGGCGGCGAAATAAACGTGCTCAAAAATGCAGAGCGAGCTCTTATGACCACAGTGATCGCGGATACTGCGAATGCCGTTTTCATCCGCCACAACAATCTCGCCCGGCTCAATATCACGGACGAACTCCGCGCCGAGGCTATCAAGCGCGCAGGTTTCAGAAGCAAAAATATAGCTATCCTCCATTTTGCCGATGCAAAGGGGGCGAAAACCCTGCGGATCGCGCACAGCGATCATTTTGCGGGGGGACATCAGCACAAACGAATAGGCCCCTTCAATTTGATTCATCGCCCGGTTAATTGCCTGCTCGACGCTGCCTGCCTCCAGGCGTGCGCGCGCGATCAGCAAAGCGATCAGTTCAGCGTCGCTATCCGTCTGGAAAATTGCGCCTGCTTCTCCAGCGGTTCGCGCAGGGCATGCGTGTTGACAAGGCTGCCGTTGTTAGCAATGGCGATCGTGCCCTTGGCATAGCGCATCACAAGGGGCTGAGAATTTTCGCGCTCTGACATGCCGCCGGGCGAATAGCGCACATGGCCGATGCAGATATCTCCGCCTCCGTCCTGGGAGAGCTTCTGGAGCGCATCCGCATCGAACACATCGGTACAATGCCAAGATCGCGGTGATAATCGACCACACCGCCCCGATTGATCGCGATTCCGCAGCTGATCTGCCCCCTGTGTTGCAGGGCATACAGTGCAAGATAGGTCAAATGAACAGCATTGAACTGATTTTTATTATAAATTCCGAATACGCCGCATTCCTCATGGGGCTTGTCAAACATCGCAATTCCTCCTGAATGGGTTAAAAATTCTTCTTTCCGTTTAAAGCGCAGCAGCCTTCAACTGCAACGCAGCATCTTTTTCCAGCACCTTTTGGGCCATATCCTCCTTCATCTGGGAAAGCTTCTGGGCCAGCCCTTCATCGGAGAGCGCCAGCATCTGCACGGCGAGGATCGCTGCATTCTCCGCCCCGTCGATTGCAACGGTGGCCACCGGAATGCCGGAGGCATCTGCACGGTGGCAAGCAAGGCATCCAGACCGTCAAGCGTGGAGGATTTCACCGGGATGCCGATGACAGGCAGCGTCGTATGCGCTGCCAGCACGCCGCCGAGATGGGCCGCCTTCCCAGCCGCCGCGATAATCACGCCAAAACCGTTCTCCTTCGCCCTAGAGGCAAAATCAGCCGCCGCGGCGGGAGTGCGGTGCGCGCTCATCACATGCGTTTCCACCTCTACGCCGAAATAACGCAGCTTTTTGATTGCCCCGCTGACAATGGGCAGATCACTGTCGCTCCCCATAATAACCGCTACCTTTTTCATCACTTTTTCAGCACTCCTTCTTCAATCCCAAAAAATAAAATAGCTGCCGCGCAAAGCGCCACAGCTTTCGATCTTGATTATTTACTCTTGCCGGACGGCATGCGGGCGCACCTTGCCCCGGTGCAGATGACTGAAACACATCCAATCAGCGGCAGGCCTGTCCCGTTCATACCGACCTCTCCATTTCGAGTGATTTGTATATTTATTCTATGGCAACCGCAAAAAAATGCAAGGCAATCCGACTGTAAAAAAGTTTTTCTACATATATATTGAGGAAACCAGATAGCGCATTTGCTGATTTTGTATATAATGACAACCTAAATCGACAGAAAGGAGCACCTTGTTTTTATGAAACGATTTTTTAAAATGACGCCCTGCCTTTTGATCCTGATGAGCCTCCTGCTCTGTGCCTGCACGGACGCGGAATTTTTGACGGAGGAAACGTTTTTAAACCGTTTCAACGCGCTCGACGAAACACAGCAGCTCAACGCCAGGGACGCGCTGGCAAAAGAGGAGGATACCTTTATCGGACACTCCTATTTTCTATCGCCCAAAGGGGATGAAACCTACATGCTCTGTTTGCAGATCGATAAAGAAAGCGCTGAGCTGAAAGCCTGCTCCCTGCTCTATGCCCGCATGGGCGATGAAGAGAGCGACACATTCTTCGCCGCGCTCGCCTCCCGCACGGCGCAGGCTTTTACCGGGCAAAGCGCACAGGCCTGTGACGGTGCCTTGAAAAAGGCGGGCGTTCTCGGCGCCGCGCGAGATGAAGCAAACGCAGCGGGGGAATCGCTGGAATGGAACGGCTTCCGGATCAGCAAGGAAAAATCTCCCTGGCTACCGTATGACCATTGAAACGATCAAGAAGGATCAATCCCGCGCAGCGGACACCGCCGCACAGGAGGAGGCCGGGGACGCCGATCCCGAAAAGGCGGAAACGCCCTCTTCTGAAGCGCCCGCGGAAACCGGCGCCTCCTCTTCCACCGCCTAAGGGAAAATCAATCAGCCATACGCTATGCCGCATTCTGCCTGCGGGGCGTATGCTGAATATTTTTTATTTGCCGGAGGCACGCCGGAGATATTGCTTAAAAAATGCAAACGCCCTCTTTTAAAGCTTTCACTGGAACGCGTTCATTGGTGGAATGCGTGCACAGCAGAAGGGAAGTATCCACCACAAAGGGGGCAAAGCGATAAATATTTTCGCAAATCGGCTCGTAATGATAGGAATCCGTACCGCCCATCACCAGATAGGGCGCTACGATATAATCCGGGTTGGTTCGCATGCAGAGCTCTTCCAAAATGGCAAAACAGCGGGAATCCGTGGGCGAAATTTTGGAGGGCTCTTTGCCCTTGAGCAGCTTTACCTCAATATTTTTGTTGCGCACCACCTTGCGGATATGGCGTTCGACGCCGGCGATGGAATCGCCAGGCATCATACGAAAATTGACCGTTACGCTCGCCCGCTGCGGAAGCACGTTCGCAGCAGGGCTGCCTGCGCCATCGTCGCGCCGGTTGTGGTGCGGATCAGCGAAGCGGCGGGCGGGATTTTTTTCATCACGGCGAGCACAAGGGGCTTCAATAGCCAAAGGTTGCATGTGACAATCCGCGCGGGATAAGAAACGTTGCGCCCGATTTTCTGAAACAGGCTATAGACCATGCCCGTCATTTTGGATTTGCACTGGTGGTTTTCAAGGTCTTGGATCACATCCGCCAGCTCGCCCAGCGCCGTGTGCTGCGGCGGCTGGGAGGAATGCCCGCCCTTGGAGAAAACGGAAATTTCAAAATCCGCGTAGCCTTTTTCCGCCACGCCGATTCCGGCTAGATATTGATCTAAGATGCCATTCACCTTAGCGGGCAGAATGGCGCCGCCCTCATCGAGCACACAGTCGAGATGGACGCCGCGCTCCTTGAGAAGCTGCATCAGCGCCCTTGCACCGGAAGTTTGGGACGCGACGACCTCCTCATCATCCCCAAAGAGCAAGTAAACATCCCGCTCAGGCTCAAAGCCCTCCTCCAGCAGCGTTTCCACCGCCTCCATCACGGAGATCAGGTGGTTTTTCATATCCAGCGCGCCACGGCCCCAGATGAACTCCCCATCGTTATATCCCTCATAGCGGATGCGTCCAGTCGTTTTCCGTCCCATCCTCCACGGGGACAACATCCTGATGGGCCAGCATAGCAATCGGGTCAAGCGATGCGTCCTTCCCCTTCCAGCAGTAGAGCAGGTTGGCGGGCGGCACCACTTCGCAGGTGAGCTTTTGATGGATCAACGGGTAAGCTTCCCGCAAAAACAGATGGAACCGCTCAAACTGCGCCCAATCCACATCCTTCTGATCCGGATAGGATACCGTAGGAATCCGGATGGCCTCTGATAAATGCTGCGTCAGGCGGCTTTGATCGACCGGCTCTTCCGGCAGCGGATCATAGGCCTGTTTTTCGGGGTAAAAAAAGCGGCCCGAATCAAGGTAATCGCAAGAAAGGCGGCCAATAGCCCTAGAATCGTGTATAAAACAATTTGCCAGGTTGCCATGAACAATCCCACTCCTCTGTAAAAAGTCAAGCGAAAAGCGCCGGTGTATCGCGCTTTTCGCTCTGTGTTAATTTTTCAGGCTCTGCAACGGCGCAGGAATCCGCCCGCCGCGCGCAATAAATTTTGCAGGCGAGGTGGTTTTCAGCGCCATAACCGGGCCGCCGCCCAACAGGCCGCCGAAGGAAAGCTCCTCCCCCACCTGTTTGCCGATCGCAGGAATCACGCGCACCGCCGTTGTTTTGGAATTGACCATGCCGATAGCGGCCTCATCCGCAATGATGGCGGAAATAACCTCCGCCGGCGTATCGCCGGGAATCGCAATCATATCGAGGCCAACGGAACAGACGGCCGTCATCGCCTCAAGCTTTTCGATGCTCAGCGCGCCGCAGCGGGCCGCGTCGATCATGCCCGCGTCCTCTGTGACCGGGATAAACGCGCCGGATAGACCGCCCACATGGGAAGAGGCCATCGTTCCACCCTTTTTCACCGCGTCGTTTAAAAGCGCAAGAGCGGCAGTCGTGCCGTGGCCTCCGCATTTTTCCAGCCCCATCTCCTCAAGGATATGGCAACAGAATCACCCACCGCCGGGGTTGGCGCCAGAGAGAGATCCACAATGCCAAAGGGCACATGGAGCCGCTTAGAGGCCTCGTGGGCAACCAACTGGCCCATACGGGTGATTTTAAATGCCGTACGCTTAATCAGATCCGCCACGCCGGTTAAATCGCATTCCGGCGCTTTGGCGAGGGCCGCGCGCACCACGCCGGGGCCGGAAACGCCCACGTTGATGACGCAATCCGGCTCGCCTGCGCCGTGGAATGCACCCGCCATGAAAGGATTATCATCCGGCGCGTTGCAGAAAACGACGAGCTTTGCACAGCCGATGCAATCGCGATCCGCCGTGATTTCGGCAGCCTTGCGCACGATATCTCCCATCAACCTACCGCATCCATATTGATGCCTGCCTTGGTAGAGCCGATGTTAACAGAGGAGCAAACATGCTCCGTGCGGGAGAGCGCCTCCGGGATGCTGCGGATGAGCGCTTCATCTCCCGCCGCAAAGCCCTTTTGCACCAGCGCCGAATAGCCGCCGATAAAATTGACGCCAACCGTCTGCGCAGCGCGTTCAAGCGTGAGAGCGTATTCAACCGGATCTCCCCCGCTCGCTCCGCAGATCATCGCAATCGGGGTGACAGAAATACGCTTGTTGATGATCGGGATGCCGAACTCCCGCTCGATCTCCTCACCCGTGCGCACAAGGCGCTCCGCCCGGCGCGTGATTTTCTCATAAATGCGGCCGCAGGCCTTTTGAATATCAGAATCGCAGCAATCGAGCAGCGAGATGCCCATGGTGATGGTGCGGATATCGAGATTCTCCTCCTGGATCATCGTGATGGTCTCCAGGATATCCCTTGTGTTAATCATATGTAAAAGCCATTCCTTCCTGCATTCAAATGCGGTGCATGGAGTTAAAAATATCCTCATGCATAACGTGGATTGAAAGATTCATCTCGTTGCCCATCGTCTCCAGTTTTTCTGCAAACGCGGTAAAGGGCACGGCGCAATGGCTCACATCCACCAGCATCATCATGCAGAACATCTCTTGCAGGATCGATTGGGAAACCTCTATGATGTTGACCTGATTTTTAGCGCATTGATCGGATACGCTCGAAAGGATGCCGACCATATCTTTGCCGACAACGGTAATCACTGCTCGCATGAATAAACCTCCGTAAAGCTTCAGAATTTGCATGAGGATACGGCCCGCATGAAGCAGGCGACTCCCGCATATTGATTGTTATTCTACCATAGATGCGGATCATTGAACAGGGGCAGAGCCATCCCCTGGAAAAAATTTTTAGCCAACTACTGTTACATGGCGTCGAAATGTGGTATATTGAATGAAAATACTGCATTGATTTCTGCAAACTTTGTAAGTCGTTCCATCTCCGGCTGCTAGCTACGGCATAAGAAGATGCGGAAAAGCCCAAACTCTGGGCAAAGGGGGCTTTTATCTTGACAGAATATAAAAAACGCATGGATATGCATACGCACACGGATAACTCGCCGGACGGCAACCACTCCACGATGTACCTTTGCGAATGCGCGGAGCAAACCGGCCTGCGGGCCATCGCCTTTACAGACCACTGCGAAGTGGACGCCTATTATAAAGACCACTACGACCGCGCCGCCTTTCAGGCATACTTTGAGGTGGTGAAAGCGCGCTCCGTTTTCCGAGGCCGACTGATCGTCGCTGCCGGAATTGAGCTCGGCCAGCCGGCTTATGATCCGGCCCTGGCGGAGCATATCCTCTCAAAATTCGATTACGATGTTGTTATCGGCTCCGTGCACAACCTGCGGGGCCGCAAGGATTTTTACTTCATGGAATATGACGGCTTCACAGACAGCGACCTGGACGCGATGGTGGAAGAATACCTAAAGGAACTACTCACTATGGTGCAATGGGGTGGTTTTGATATTTTGGCGCACCTGACCTACCCCCTGCGCTACATGGTCGGTGAAAACCACCGCAATATTGACCTCAACCGCCACAGCGACCTGATCGACGAGATCCTGCGCCAGGCGGCCCGGTCCGGCAAGGCGCTTGAAATTAACACCTCCGGCCTGCGCCAGCCATTGGGGGAAACGCTGCCCACGCTGCCATACGTCCGCCGCTTCCGTGAATTTGGGGGCGAATATGTAACCGTAGGGTCAGACGCACACTATGCGGAAGATCTCGGCAAAGGGGTAAACGAAGGCATGAAGGTCGCACAGGAGGCAGGGTTTTCACACGTTACCCTCTTCCAGGGCCGCACGCCGCTGCCGATTCCTATTGAATAAGCCGCGTGCGCGCCTTTGCATCCTTGAGGATCGCCCTCTGTCCCCTGTTGAGTCTTAGCATTGATATAAATAAGGGAGGAAAACGAATATGAACTATCAAAACCTGCTCAATTCCAAAATTAAGGAGATTAAGCCCTCTGGCATCCGCCGCTTTTTCGATATTGTGGCAGAGATGGATGATGTGATCTCCCTCGGCGTTGGCGAGCCGGATTTCCCCACGCCGGCCCATATCCGCGACGTAGGCATCCAATCCCTGATGGATGGGCACACGAAATACACCTCCAATGCAGGCTTGATGGAGCTGCGCAAGGCGGTGGCTGCCTATTATGAGCGCCGTTTCCATGTAGCTTATGACGGATCAAAACAGGCGATCATCACCGTAGGCGGATCTGAGGCGCTTGATTTATGCTTCCGCGTGTTGATCGAGCCCGGCGACGAGGTGCTGGTGCCGGAGCCATCCTTTGTTTGCTACGCGCCGCTGACGACGATCAGCGACGGCGTGCCAGTGCCGATTGTCACCAAGGCAGAGGATCAATTTCGCCTGACGCCGGAGGCGCTGAAGGCCGCCATCACCCCAAAGACGAAGCTGCTCGTTTTGCCCTATCCCAATAACCCTACCGGCGCGATCATGCGGCGTGAGGATTTGGAGGGGATTGCGGCAGTGCTGCGCGGGACGGATATCATCGTCATCTCCGATGAAATCTATGGCGAACTTACATACGGCGGCGAGCAGCACGTTTCCATTGCGGAAATCGACGGCATGCAGGAGCGCACCATCATCGTCAGCGGTTTTTCCAAGGCCTTCTCCATGACCGGCTGGCGGCTCGGCTATGCGCTCGGCCCGGCTGATATCATCGCGGCAATTACAAAAATGCATCAATACGGCATTATGAGCGCGCCAACTACCGCGCAGTATGCGGCAATTGAGGCGATGGAAAACGGCGACAGGGATGTGGCGGAAATGCGCGCGGTTTACGATATGCGCCGCCGCCTCGTTGTAGACGGCTTCAACAAGCTGGGGCTTACCTGCTTTGAGCCGGAGGGGGCATTCTACTGCTTCCCCTGCATCCGTACAAGCGGCCTGACCTCCGACGATTTCGCCCAGAAGCTGCTCGACAGTCAAAAGGTTGCCGTTGTGCCAGGCAATGCATTCGGTGATTGCGGCGAAGGATTCATCCGCGTATCCTACTGCTACTCGACCGAGCACCTGGAAGAAGCGCTGCGCAGAATCGGCGCATTTCTGGAAGAACTGAAAAAATAGTTGAGTTGATCGAACAAGCCAATGGAAAAGGGGCTGTTGCAAAATGCAAGGCATTTTGCAACAGCCCCTTTTAAAAACGTTTTTTGCCTCCACGCAGGCAAATTTCGGGCTTTACGCGCCCGAAGCCATGATTTGTCTCATGGCGAGTTTCCTCAATGAGCGTTTTCTGAGATCAGGGGATGCGAAGCACATCGCCCACATAAATCAGATCGGGATTTTTCAGTCGGTTAAGCCTCACAAGCGCAGGCACCGTTGTGCCAAATCGCTGGGCAATCTCCCAGAGCGTATCGCCCCGGCGGACGGTATAGGTTTTATCCGCAACAGGCTTTATCACGCGTACACGTAGTTTCTCCCCCACATAAATCAGGTTTGGATTTTTAGATCATTGATTGCGACAATGCTCGTGACCGTCGTGCCGAATTGCCGGGCAATGGAAGTCAGCGTGTCGCCGCGCCGCACCGTGTAGGTGGTTATAGTTACCCCCGGCTCCTCCCGGAGCGGCACACGTACACGGATTATTTCACCGGCATAGATCAGGTTCGGGTTTTGCAGCCGGTTAAGCCTCAAAAGGTCGGCAACAGTCGTGTGGTAGCGCCGTGCGAGCCCCCAGAGGTGTCTCCGGGGCGAACGGTAACTAGAGCAATTTTGGTATGCTTTTCCGGCGCAGGCTGCGGCGGCTTGGGTGCGGCAGAAGCCTCCCGCAAAAAAATATCTGTGGTAAACCGATTTAAATCCACATTTCCTCGAATCCCAGCGACTCGGCCGGTCGAAGAATATTGAAAGCCAACCCAACTGCTCCACTTTCCGTTGTCCTCAGGTGTTTCAACACCGTATTGCGCCACCCAGAGCGGATATGCTTCCGCCAGACGCCGGTCAAAAACAGCACGCGCGTTATAAGCGTCGCTATAAAGCACAAGCTCCTTTCCAGTTATGCGGCTAAGCTCTTGCAGGAAAGCCAAGGAGATCTCATTGATCTGTGCAATTGAAAGGCCATCCAAATATTCAAAATCCATTGCCAGCCTGCAATCCGGTTGTGTGCCCGCAATTGTGGAGGCAAAAAAATGCGCCTCCTGCTTTGCTTGCGCTACGGTGCGGGCCGTTACATAATGATAAAAGCCAACTTTCAGGCCTTGCGCCTTTGCGCCCTCATAATCCTGCGGAAATAAGGGTCTGTATAATCGCTGCCAAGACTAGAGCGAATATAGACACCTGTATGCCGCTTTGCCTCACGCGGGAAAAATCAATTGCCCCCTGCCATTCGCTCACATCAATTCCCCGATAAAGCTCCGAGCCGGATGGCGGAAGCGCAAAAGCCATCATGCTCAAAAAGGAAAACAGCAAAACAGCGCTCATCAGAGCACAGAACGCTCTGTAACATTTTTTCCCCATACCATTCCTCCGTTTGGGGCCAAATTTCAATTGGAGAGATCACAGACAGCCCCTCGCGGTATCCTATGCGGCACATCTTATTTCTGTTCAAAAAAACAGCCGCAAAATGATTTGCATTTTGCGGCTGTTTTTTAAAAATTCTTTTTACATCTCAGGATAAACTTTATCACGTTTTTTCCGTTTCAACACGATTCTGCAAAAATCTCCATACAGAATCATTTACTCATTGACCGGCTTCCGCTTTTTCCGTTTCATGCTGCTCGTGTCGCTCATTGAGCTCCTGCTGGATTTTTTCCTTCCGCTTGCCCGTATAGTCGTTAAAAAACATCGGAATCATCGTGAGCGCAAAGCCGATGGCTGGTAAAACCGTTACCATAAAGAGTAGCCGTTTGAGCGTATCGGGCGACTGCGTTGCCAAAATCTGTTTGCCCATTGCATCGAGCTGAGTTGGATCTGGCTCAATATATCCGCCCCGATCCAATACGATGCCAGTCGCTACACCCGCGATACCCGCCGTCACCTTGCTCAGGAAGGTTTGAAACGCGAAGCAGACGCCTTCAGAGCGTTTGCTGGTTTTCCATATTCCATAATCGAAAAAGCACGTGCGAGGCAATGCCATATAGCGTCTGACCTGATTGTACAACATGAATTTGTATAAGTCAGCACCTCCTAAAGACATTCTATCTAAAAAGTGAAATTGTTTATTTCATAATTCTGTTTTGTTTCACTTGTTACAATATATG
>ENA-OUNI01000182-OUNI01000182.1-human-gut-metagenome-genome-assembly--contig:-NODE-182-length-27789-cov-2.771962_pt1 | contig 27789 bp, 33 predicted proteins | sample MGYA00242499_ERZ504580 | MGnify/ENA primary metagenome ERZ504580 (study PRJEB26092, sample SAMD00036315) | human gut metagenome | host: Homo sapiens | study: EMG produced TPA metagenomics assembly of... | reverse complement strand
CCGCCGCGACGTCGATCATTGCTGTCCTGTGAGCCATATGCGTCCCGTCCTTTCGCCGTTTGTCCCTTTTGCGGGTTTCAATCGACTTTACGCGGTCTATCGGAACATTCGCGCTCAGCGCTCAAGCAGCGATTGCGCTAATTGCGCGATTTGTGTGGAAGTGTCGGAATTGGCCAGCTCGATACCACCGTCCGCGTCTTCCGGAGAGAGTTTGCCCAACGATTCGAGCACTACGCCAAGATGGCGCACGGTACCTTCGTTGCCGTCGATGATTGCCGCTGTGTCGGGCAGCAGTTCGCGGAAATAGTCACGGTAAAACACGAAATGCGTGCAGCCAAGCACTACCGAATCAATCGTCGACAAATCATACTGGTCGAAATACTGGTGCAGCGTGTGCATCACAACATCGTGATCGTCGAGTTGGCCGTGCTCAACGATCTCCACCAAACCGGGGCAGGGTTCCGGAAAGATCGTATGGTCTGTTTTGAAACGATCCATCAGCACGGCGAACTTGCGTTCCCGCAACGTCAGGGGAGTAGCTGCGACGATGACACGCTGACGATTGCCATGGCCTCGATCGCACGCCACCTTCAGCGCTGGTTCCATGCCAATGATCGGAATGTCGTATTTGTCGCGCAACTCGTTGGCTGCGGCGGAAGTGGCGGTATTGCAAGCGATGACAACCGCTTTCACTCCCTGTTCCACGAAACGTTTCACAATGGCGTCGGACAGCTTGCGTACCTGTTCAGGTGATTTGGTTCCGTACGGAGCGTTCGCGGAATCGCCAAAATACAGCACGCGTTCGTTCGGCATATCGCGGCGGATTTCGCGCGCCACGGAAATCCCGCCCAAACCGGAATCGAAAACGCCGATTGGTGCCGTTGAAGTCATACGTCCTCCCTTGTTCCGCACGCAAACATACTGCAACATAATGCACACGTGTTGCGTCCAACTTCTTCAATAGCCTACCGCGTGTAGAGTGAATCGGTATGAGCATTCCAAGCATTGTTTACAAAGCGCACGCCACCGGCAACGATTTCGTGGTGTATCTGGACGCCGAAGGCACGTACGAGCCTACCGCCGATGAAGTGCGATTCCTGTGCGACCGTCATTTCGGTATCGGTGGCGATGGCTTGATCCGCCTTACTCATCCGCAGGCGGTGTCCGATTTGAACGACAAGCAGATTGCCGTTTGTGCTGCCGACAATGCGGATTGGTTCATGGACTACCGCAACGCGGATGGTTCGTTGGCTGAGATGTGCGGCAACGGCACGCGTGCGATCACTCTGTTCGCGCAACGGCAGGGTATTGCCGGTCAGCCGGGCGGTGAACCGTTCCGTCTCGGCACCCGTGCCGGTGTGAAGGTTCTGACTTCACTTGGCGATGTGCCGACTCTTGGCAAGGACGTGTTCCAGGTTGAGATGGGTTCATGGAAGCGTGGCGATCTTGATGGATACGAAGTGACGATTCCCGGCACGGCCGGTTCCGCACGCGGCACGTTCGTGGACATGGGCAATCCGCATGTGGTGGCCGTCATCGAAGACGCGTTCTCCAGCCTGCCGACGGTGGAACAGCTTGATTTGGTGACCAAGCCGGTGGTCGCGCCCCGAATCGAAAGCGACCAGAATGTTGAGTTCGTGCGCATCGACGAGCAAAGCGAAGGCGACAACGAGGGCAACGCCACCATGCGCGTCAACGAACGCGGCTGCGGCGAAACCTGTCGTGCGGAACCGGCCTGCGCGCCACCGCCATCACGTTGCGTGCCAAAACCGGCATCGACCATTGGATGATCACCGTGCGTGGCGGCACCCTGCGCGTCGACGTGACCGATAACGACGTGAAACTCACCGGATCGGCCACCATCGTCGGCAAAATCGAACTGCTGTAAGGTTTTGCGCATAACACTGAAATTTGCGGATACGCAAAAGAAAGAAGCCGGCTGTTTCCAGTCGGCTTCTCTTGTAGGCGAGTGAATCCCTACTGCTGATTGGACGTTACTTGACGTCAACTGAACAGCAGGGGGCCGTCTTCGACGAGAATGATCACAATCAATGTCACGATCCATAAGGCATCGACCATCAGATCGTAATTAAGACGGTAGTAGGTGCGTACGCCCTCGCGCTTGGCCGGAATCTCCTGAACCACCGCCGTGGCATGAGACAACGCCATGAACTGCACGGTGGTGGAGAACATCAGGCACAGACACCACGGGCATAGCGCGTTGATCACAAACAACGACTGCGAGGTCAGCCAATACGAATAAGCCAGCGCGGCCAATCCACCAGCCATGTGCACAACGCAAACCAGCGGGGCACGGCGACCTTCGTCAAACCGATTACCGCGATCGTTACGAACACTGATTCCGCGGCGATGCCGAAGAACGCATTCGGGAAACTCAAACCGGCGAACTTCACAACCTCAGCCTGCCACGATTCCGCAACCGCGGAACACGACATCACGGCATTCACATCACAGCTGAGCTTCTGACCGGGATTGCGCGCCAATTTCAGTGTCTCGGCGGAAAGCACGAACGATACGACCAGCGCTACCGCCGAGGCGATCAGCATGACTAGATACGTCCATGTCGCGGTATGCCGCCAACCGCGCGGCTTCGTATAATCATCGTCGAGAGTGGCTTCGGCAACCTGTTTGCCGGAAAAATCGCTCATCGTGCATCCTTGAATCAAAATACAAACGTTGTCATCGCCTAGTTTACGCGGTATTGTGCCGAGTCGCGCCAAAAACAGCTTACGATGGATACATGATTCGCGTAGGCACTGCGGCACCGCCCGCTGAAGGTTGGGACATTCACTGCCATACCGTTTTTCCGACGGTACGGAACGCCGCGTGCGTTGTTGCAGGAAGCGAGAGCATTGCGATTGCATGGTGTTGCGATTGCCGATCATGACACGACCTCCGGTTGGCAGGATGCGTTGGCTGCTTCGCGGGAGGTCAGATTGCCGTTGTTACGCGGTACGGAAATCACTGCCGTCGATGAGAGCGTATCCGTGCACATGCTCGCATTCCAATATGATCCGCTGAACGCCGATATCAGCGAGATGTTCGCGTCCACCCGCGAGGCGCGACTGCGTAGAACCAAGCGCATGGTCGAACTGATGGCGCAGGATTTTCCGATTACGTGGATGATGTGCTCGCGCAGGTGCGTGAAGGCAAACGCACCACGATAGGCCGGCCGCATATCGCCGACGCATTGGTGGCTGCCGGCGTATATGAAACACGATCCGACGCTTTCGCCGATGCGGTGAGCGCAACGTCGAAATATTACATTCCCACGCCATCACCGACCACGCACGACGTGGTGGCCGCGGTCAAGGGTGCGGGCGGGGTGGTGGTTATCGCCCACGCCGGAGACCCCCGGCGCAATCGGACATTACTGACCGACCGGCAAATCGAATCTCTCATCACCGAAGGCTTGGACGGTTTGGAAGTGTGGCATCGCGGCAATCCATCAGAACAGCGTGAACGTCTGCTCACCATTGCGCGCCGGCACGACCTGCTGGTGACTGGCGGATCCGATTGGCATGGTAAAGGCAAGCCGAACGCGCTGGGGGAGAACCTCACCAGCGACGAAACGGTTCAGGAAATCATCAATCGAGGCGTCCGCTTGAGCAAAGAATCGTCGAAGGCGAAAATAAAAAACCGAAACGCAATCATCGACGCGTAATTGAGATATGAAACCAGAAACGAGTTGATCGCCCAAAATGGAAAAGCCAGGCGCGAACGTCTGGCTTTTCTTGTGACGTCGAAAACGTGTGTTTCAGTTCGAAGCTGAAATCTGGTGATGCGAACGGGTCAGAGGTTGCCGAAACCGACGGCGTGCTTGGTTTCGGAACCGATGATGCGTAGCCGAGCGAGCCTGCCGGCACCACGATGCGACGACCCTTGTCGTCCGTCAGATTGATGGTCTTGCCGTTCTCCACGCGTCGGCGATGGCCGCGTTGACCTCATCGGCGCTCTGTTCGGTGCTGAAGGTGACGGTGCGGGCCACATTCTGAATGCCGAGTTCAATATCCATGGATGCTCCTTCGTGATAATGCGCAATGCATGCGCACGTGTATGTACGGGTTATGTGCGCCTATTCTACGCGTAGCTTCTCATCGGTGGTGTCTTCCGCCTCCCACTGATTGATCTGCGCCTGCGCTTTCTGCATGGTCGCCTCATCTCGCTCCAACAGTGGAATGAGTACTGTCGCGGCCTCGCTGTGCGATGCGGGAATCGATTCTTCGTTCGTATCGTCGTTGTCGTCGCCGTTTCCAGCCTGCTGATTACCATGGTGGAACTTGACGGCATGGATTCGTGCCGTTCTTTTGCGGAATGTTCCGGAATGAAAGTGCTGACCGAGGTCGCCTCATGTTCATTCGTATTGCCGGACGGTGCTTGTGATGGCTGGGCTCCGGCCGGTACGAACGCTTCCGTCGCGTCGTTGACGATTTCCTTCGTCTTGCGGACCGGCTGGGAGCCGGTCACGTCGAAATCGCCGGTCGCGTCGAAATCGCCAGTGGAATCATCCATATCCACAGCGTCAACATGACGTTCGCCGGTCGTGTCGGAATCATTCTGCTGTGCGGCCGCGTTACGGCGACGCTCCGATTCGTTCAGCAACGTGCCTACGGTGATTGTGCTCGGCGGGCGCTGGGAGCGATCCTTGGACTCCTGCTTCGTTTCAGTTTGCACGCGATTCTTCGCTGTGGCGACACCCAACTGGTGGGCCAGGCGTTCCACCTGCGCCTTGAATTGCATAATCTTGGCATTGTCTGCCTTGTTCAAAGCGGAAATAAAATCGCCGACCTGCTCCATCTGCAGCCACAGATTGGCCCGCAGCATAATCAGATCATCCAAACGATTGCCCAACATGCGACCGTATGCGGAAAGCAAGGCATTGCGGTGGTTCTCGTCAAGCTTGGCGAAAATCCAAGCCAAATCGCGGGCAGGATCGTTGACCTGCATATCCTGCCAATTCGTGACCGCGGTGATGGACGAACCGGAAAAAAGCACATCGCCGTCACGCAACCCGCCATGCACCGGGCAAGTGGAGAACGACCACAGGCCGTCGGTCTCAAGAATATTCGCCCAACTAGTGGTGATCTCCTGCGGAACATGACCAGCCTGACGCAGGCGCTTGATCCAAGCGGTCAGCTGAGCGCGAATCTGGCCGGTGACAAACGTCGGATAGCCCGCTTCCTGCAGGAAGTCGGGACGAAGGCGATGAATCGCGCCCAAAGCGGTGCCTACGCTGGAACAATCATCCAAAGTCAGCAGCTCCAACGGCCGCGCCTGACCCACATGGTGGGTGGCCACCAGCACGGACGTATCTCCAGTGGCGGAATGCTTCAAATCGCCGTTTGAAAAAGCTACTATGCTATCGACGGCAAAACCCAATCCGCCTAATTCGCGGGCTTGCGAGAGCGTCTGCGCAGCGCGCACGCGACCGGCAAGACGCTTACGGCCTTCAGGCGTGTTGGATGCGAACACGTCATACAGCTTGCCCGCTGCATCCTGAACCACGGCATGGTCGACGCCGTACCCCTCGTCGGTCGGGTTGGTCTGTTCGCTGGCACGCGCGCCCGCAATGGCGGCGTTCGGCATCGCCGCACTCGTCAGGGCAGCTATCATAAATTTGCTTCGTTCGGTCACAATTCCAACCTTAATACACAATAAGGGCGAAGCGTTGCCGACTTGCCAGTAAAACTGCAGGTGAACCGCGGGCAAATCGTCACATGGCGACGGCAATCTGCCACAATGGAACGTATGAGTGCAACAGCGGAAGAGATTCTTGACGGATTGGATGAGGCGCAAAGGGCGGCCGCAACGGCCGTGGACGGTCCAGTGCGCATCATCGCGGGCGCGGGCGCGGGCAAGACGCGAACCGTTACCCGCAGAATCGCCTATGCGTGCGCCACCAAAGCGTGGAATCCACGAACACGATCGCAGTCACATTCTCCGTCAAAGCGGCGGCGGAAATGCGTAGCCGCCTATCGAAACTCGATGTCGCAGCCGACGTCAAAGCAGCCACCTTCCACTCCGCGGCCCTCCATCAGCTACGCCAAGTGTGGCCGGACGTATGCGAGGGGCCGATGCCGTTCATTTCCAGAAATCCACGTGAACTGGTGGAGCGCTCGCTGCGCCGCGTCACCACCTTCCAAGTGGATGACGACACCATACGTAACTTGCAAGCGGAAATCAACTGGTGCAAAATCTCACTGATCGCACCGGAAGATTACGCGCGGGTTTGCGCGGCAACGCATCGACAGCCGCCATCAGCCTCGAACCAAGCCAATTCGTAGACGTATACAAAGCGTATGAGGCAGAAAAAACCAACCGCAACGAAATCGATTTCGACGATATTCTGCTGATCGTTTGTCATCTGATGGAAAGCGACGAGGAAGTGGCCTCAGCTATCCGCTCCAACATCAGATGGCTTACCGTCGACGAGTACCAGGACGTTTCGCCATTGCAGCACCGTCTGCTCACCCGATGGCTCGGCTCAAACCGCAATATTTGCGTGGTGGGCGATCCGGCGCAGACCATCTACTCGTTCGCGGGCGCAAGTAGCTACAGTCTGCTCAACTTCGATTCGGAATTCGGTCCGCTCACCGCTGACATCAATCTGAACAACGACTACCGTTCCACGCCGCAGATCGTCAACTATGCCAATCGTGTGCTTGCGGCATCGCCGCAGCGGGCCGATTATCTGAAGCTCAGCTCTGAAAGGAGCAAAGGACGGAGGGTCGTGGAAACCATATATGGCAGCGATTGGGAGGAAGCGCAAGGTGTGGCGGCGCGCATCCGCAAACTGGTGGATGCGGGGGAGTCGCCGGCCGATTGCGCGATTCTCACCAGAGTCAACGCGCAGCAGAAAATCCTGTGCAAGGCATTGGCCGAACAGCATTTGAGATATCGCGTGCGCAGGGATAGCGGATGGCAGAATTCCGCACTTTCCGACGACACGCAGACCAGACTGGCCATGTTGGAGGCATTGGGCGTCGGCGCGGATCTGAGCGGCGTGACCATTTCCACTATCCACGCGTCCAAAGGTTTGGAATTCAAGCACGTGTTCCTTATCGGCTGCTCGGAAGGACTCATACCGTATGGGTTGCCGCAGGATGACGACGTGCTTGAGGAGGAACGCCGGCTCATGTATGTGGCCGTGACGCGCGCCGAAGACACGCTTGATGTCTCATATGCGCGTACCCGTGAAGGCAATGAGGGTGAAAGGGCACGACGGGTGTCGCGCTTCTTCCGCTGATACTGCTAACGGAATAGCGCGATTACTCGGCGTCGGTATCGTTGTTGCTGCCGGATTCTGCGGAATCGTCAGAGTCGCTGCCATTGGTATCGGATTCGCCGCCCTTGTGCTCTTCCTCGTCAAGCAGCTTGCTGAGTTCGGCATCCCAATCGATGGTCATGCCATCGGCGTCGCCAAGGGCTGCGACGCCATATCGGTGGCATTGGAAGCGGCGAACGTCGTATTTTCCGTGTTTTCCGACGATCCGTTGTTCTGCGACTGTGAGGTGTTGTCATCGTCATCATTCGGCAGTTGCGGCAGTAGATCGGGATGTGACCATTTCGCGTCTCGTGCCTGCGCGCCTTCCGTAGCGCAGATGTTATCCCACAATGCGGCCGCTTCACGCATGCGCTTCGGGCGTAATTGCAAGCCGATCAGGCTTTCGAAGGTGCGTTCCGCAGGACCTCCGATGGCGCGCTCGCGGCGGAGCATCTCACGAAGCTGTTCGATATGCGGAATATGAGCCATGCCGGCGCGCCACACTACGGTGTCTACCCAACCTTCGACCAAGGCGAGCAGATTCTCCAGCGATTTCATGGCCTGCTGTTGTTCAGGCGTGTCAGGGAACGCCACCTTGGTGATGTTCACCGCGTCGGCCATGGAATCCGGGTCGACGGACTGCGCATCGCGGATCTGCTCCTCCATGGCGTCCAAATCGATGCTGGTGCCACGGGCATACTTGCCCAACAGCGCCTCGAAGCGTGGCATCAGCCACGGCACGGAAGCGTACAGGCGCGAATGGGCGAGCTCTTGCAGTGCAAGATAGCTCATTACTTCGTTCACGTCGATTTCCAAGGATTTCGCATATTCGACGACATTCTGCACGATCAGGCCTCCAGCCGGATTCTTCAGCAACGAAATGCTTTGGTCGAAACTGCCGCGCACCTCATGCGACAAATCGCCGGCGGCACGTCCCAGCTGCATGGCGAACGACGTATTGCCGACGAAACGCATGAGTTTTGCCGGATCTTTCATATCATCGGGAATCGGAATCTGCACCGGACCGGCGAAAATGCCGGAAATTTCCGTATGGAATTCGGAATCGCCGAAACGCTGTGACAAAATCGAAGCCAGAGCGTCGCTCATCGACTCGGCAATCGGGGATGCAAACTGCGCCCAGGAATCGATGCATCCTTCCACCCAGCCTGCGCGGGTAAGCACCTGCGTTTCGCCTTGCGCGGGGTTGAATTCGCAAGCGGTGTCAAGCCACAGATTCGCCTCGCTGATGGCTCGCCGGGCCATCTCGCCGTACTCCGCGCTCACACTGGTTTCCGATCCTTCGCCATTGGCCTGCTGCAATGCCAATGATTTCGCCAGTTTGACGTTGATTGGACCTTCCTCGGTGATGTGCTGGATGTCTCCGAAAGTGTTGAGCCCGCCCGCAGTGAACGCCTGCATCATCGACCTGACCTCGGCCGGCTTGGGAAGCTTGCTCACATCCTGACTCATCAACTGGTCGCGCAACTCTTCCGGCATGTTGGAAAACTGGTTCCATGCCATCTCGCCTTGAATTGGTCCGAAACAATCGATAAACCATTGGCGGATCGCGTTCTCGTCCATGCCGGCCCTGCCTTTTCCTAAGCGTTTTTTCAAGTTTGGTTGGTTCCATACTATGTTATGGGAGGTATGCCCAAGATGAAGGAAACACGACGAATTCACGGCAAAAACACACGTAGCGGCGCTCCGGGACGTGTCAAACGATGGCTGATAGGCGCGGAAGGTTGGCTGTCCGCGCGTTCATGGCGTTATCTTGCAGGACCGTTGGTGGCGGTACTGTGCGTATTGGTGTTGATTATGCCCAGCGCGTATGTGGTGCAGGTGCCCGGCCCGACGCAGAATGTGCTCGGGGAGTTTCCGGCAAGCAGGTCATCGCCGTTTCCGGTGCGAAAACGTATAAGGATTCAGGCCAACTGCTGTTGGTCACGGTCAATGCTTCAGGCGTGCCAGGGTACCCGGTGTCGAACGCGCAGGCATTGGTGGCGTGGGCCGATTCGAAATCCACGGTGATGCCTCAGGAAGCGGTGGTTCCTGTTGGGCAGACCGCAGAGGAATACAAGCAGTCCAGCGACAAGGAGATGACGTCATCGCAGGATTCCGCCACCGCAGCGGCGAAAAAGTTCCTGGAAGAGCATGGTTATGACGTGTCCGGCATGAAGGTGTCCATGCATGTGGACGACATCGGCGGGCCGTCGGCGGGCATGATGTACACGCTTGGTCTGATCGACAAGGTGACCGGTGAAAAACTTTCTGGGGGTAAGATCATCGCGGGAACGGGCACGATGAACGACAAAGGTGAAGTCGGTGAAATCGGAGGCATCCGTTTGAAGATGCTCGGAGCGAAACGCGACGGAGCAACTTGGTTCCTTGCCCCGGAATCCAATTGTTCCAGCGTTGTGGATCATATTCCGGAAGGTTTGAACGTGGTGAAGGTGTCCACTTTGCAGGAGGCGTACGATGCGCTGGTTGCCGTCCGAGACGGCAAGGGTGCATCCCTGCCGCAATGCTCCGCGGGAGAGTGACGCATTCCGAGATATAAGAAAAAACAATCTCGCAAAGTGAGCAATTCCACGGTTCGTAACGTATATGTTCGAGCAGTGTTGGTATATTGACGAACGTGAATCAAACGGCATCTGATAACGCTGAAGAATTCGGTTTCCACGCCGGCGACCTGGTACAGGAATGGCTGTGGGACGATGATGTGGACGACTCGATCCGCGCCAAGATCGAGGAGCTGACCGGTGAAGAGCTGGTCGACGAGGACTATGATTCCGCCGTTGATGGCGTGATTATCTGGTGGCGCGACGGCGATGACGAAGACGAACTGTCTGACACCATCGTCGATGCGTATGCGGTCCTCGGCGACGATGGTCCATTGTGGGTGCTCACCCCGAAGCCGGCGCCCGGCGCGGCAAGTTCAAGCACCGTGCAGTCCGCCGCGAAGACCGCCGGCATGAATGCAGCCACGCCGCTGACCGTCAGCGGTGACTGGAACGGCATCCGTCTGCGCGCATTCGGCAAAGGCCGCTAATCGTATTCGTTTTACCCGTCTCGACACGCATGGCCAAGGTCGGGCGCTCATATAAAGGCTTGGAATCACATGATTCCAGCTTTTTGCTTGCGGAAGCAGTCGAAGAAGATGTTTCCATGAAATTGTCTATATTGACAAAAGTCATGACTTTGCTGACACGCGCACGAGATAGTTGGGAATATCAGAAGAGTCGGAACGGCTTATTTTTGCGGAAACAAAAGGTGGGCGATGAGGACTCGAACCCCCGACATCCACCGTGTAAAGGTGGCGCTCTAACCAACTGAGCTAATCGCCCGCAAAGCTCTACTGTACAGTATTCGTTGCCTGCGACAGCTTCAACGTGTGTCGCGCTGCCCAATAGGGGTTCCTTCCATAGTAAATGCGTGAAAAATGGTGTGATTTGAGTGTCGATTCGCTGAATTTTCCACAAGAAAGCCAAAAGCGTCGAATCAATCACGTAGAGTAAGGACGTTGAGTAGTGCAGTAGGAGGTCGATAGCCAATGGCGCAGGAACCTGAATCCGAGAGGAACGCATCGGGGATCGCTCGTACTTCAAGCGCAAGTGGGGTATGATTCCGAACAGGTGGACGCTTTTCTTGAGCGTGCGCACATGCTGTACGAAGGTGAGGGAGCGCAACTCACCCAGCATGATATTCAGAATGTTTCTTTCGATTTGGTCAAAGGCGGCTATGTGATCGCCCAAGTGGACGCGGCCCTTGCTCGTTTGGAGCGCGCCGTGGTGGACAAGCAGACCACATGGGAGATTTCGCAGCACGGTCGTGTGGCGTGGAAAGCGCAGACCGAAAGTCTGTTCCGCCAGCTTGACGCCCATTCCAAACGTGAGCACGGCGAACGTTTCAAGCCAGGAGAAGGCAAGGAACCGAGCTATGACCGCAAGCAAGTGGATCGCATCGTCGATCAGTGCCTGACGAAGGCCGCTGGCGAGCTCGGCGTTGAGGAAGTGTCGGAAGACGATGCCAAGAAACTTGTCGATCTGAACTCCCAGACCGTGGCGAATGTGATCTTCACCCAGCGCAAGGGCAAGCGTGGCTATGACGAGCGTCAGGTGGATTATTACCTGAACGAATGCGTGCAGCTGCTGACCAGACTCGAATCCTATGCTCGTGTGGCCGACTTCGTGGGCGAGCCTCCGAAAGCGCGATGACCGCAGCCAATCCGTCCGCAACCAGTCTGGCATCCCAAGAGACGCAGGTGGTCTCGCCGTTATTCGCCGTTCCAGCCGTTTCCGCAGAACCTATTGCGCAGCCCGCTCAGGTTCAAAACAGCACTGACTCCTTCGACGCTTTGAATAAGGCGGAACGTGAGATTTTCACCACGCCTGCAACGTCCCCGGTGAGCATTCCGGCCACTCAAACCGCTGCGCCGACGTATGCTCCCGTGTTCCGCCTGTGTTCCAGCCAACCATCAGCACCCCGTCGGCTCCGGTAACTCCGGCAGCTCCTGTAACGCCGGAACCTCAGGCCGCTCCGGTTGCTCCAGCGGCTCCGGAACAGTCGTTGGCACACCTGTTCAAAGCGTCCAATGCGGTTGCCGAGGAGCCATCTTCCGCAGGAACGGAAACCGAAGCGTTCAATCCGCTTTCTGATGATGGCGCGCCGAGCTATGACGCTCCGGCCGCGCCTGCGGCTCCTGTGATTCCAGACACTTCGGTCGCACATCAGCCGGAAGAATCTCACGGCATCAACATCGCTCCCGATTCTTCGTTGGCTGCCTTGGCGCAGATGGCCCAGAACATCGACGCTCCCGATCCGGTCGAAGACACGTTCACCCCGCGCATGCCAAGCCTGTCGACGCCGAACCTTCCGCAGGTCAATACCGACTCGATTAATCTCGGAACCTTGCCGACCGTCCCACCCTCCTTCACGCTGGAACCAGCAACCTCCGCAGATCACTCGACAACGGCAACTCCCGTTGAACCGGCGAAACCGGCAGAGGAAGAGAAGAGGAACGAAACCAAGCCGGCAACCAATCCGATGTTCGAAGCATCCAACAGCAATCTGGATGTCGATATTCCCGACCTGTCGTTCCCCTCTTTTGAATAGGCAATCGCACTGAACAGGCTGACGTGACCGTCAGCCTGTTTTCGCGTTCACACGAATAATCCAAAACAAATACGGAGCACACGCATAACCCATGCAAACCTCAACCGTAGTCATTCTGGATCACCGGATCCATCGGCACCCAAGGACTTGACGTCATCTCTCGCCATCTCGACCGTTTCAACGTGGTCGGACTTGCGGCAGGCGGCTCCCACGTGGAACTTCTGGCCCAACAGGCGGTCCAATTTCACGTTTCGAAAGTCGCCATCTTCAACACAAACGCGGTCCATGCGCTCCAAGATGCGCTAAACCAAGCCGGCGCAAGCCATGTGGAAATCATGGCCGGGCCGGAAGCGGTAATCGCCATGGCCGGATCCGGTGCCGACGTGGTGTTGAACGGCATTACCGGATCCATCGGCCTTGAACCTTCGATTGCGGCACTGCAGGCAGGATCGCAGCTGGCGCTCGCCAACAAGGAATCCGTTGTGGCCGGCGGTCATCTGCTGTTCGACGCACAGGTTCGTGCGCAGCAGATCAATCCGGTTGATTCCGAACATTCCGCCATCTGGCAATCGTTGCGTTCGGGCACGCACGGTGAAGTGTCGAAACTCGTGGTCACCGCTTCCGGAGGTCCGTTCCGCGGTTGGAAACGCGAGCAGATGACCGACATCACGCCTGAACAGGCGTTGAACCACCCTACTTGGAATATGGGTCCGGTGGTGACCATCAACTCGTCCACGTTGATGAACAAGGGGCTTGAAGTCATCGAAGCGAGCCGTCTGTTCGACGTGCCTCCGAGCCGTATCGACGTGACCGTGCACCCGCAATCCATCGTGCATTCCATGGTGGAATTCCGCGATGGCGCCACCATCGCACAGGCTTCACCGCCTGATATGCGTCTGCCGATCGCGCTTGGCCTATCGGCTCCCGAACGACTTGGCAACATCGCAGCGGCCTGTGATTGGACGAAAGCCGCCATGTGGACGTTCGAACCGCTTGACGATGAGGCATTCCCCGCAGTGAGCTTGGCTCGACATTGCTTGGAAGCTTCCGAAAAGCATACGGCCGTGCTGAATGCTGCCAACGAACAGGCCGTTCACGCCTTCCTCGAACATCGCTTGCCATATCTCGGCATCGTCGATACCGTCAAGGAAGTGTTGGACGAAATGGATGCGGAACTGCGCGGCAATCCGCTATTCGCTTCCGTGGAGGAAATGAGCCAACTCGAGCTGGAAGCCCGTCGTCGAGCCGACGACTGATAAACAAGTAACGGAAAACGAAACAAGACAAACAGACGAAACGTAAGTGACGCAAGGCTCCCTAAGTCGGGAGCCTTGTTATTGCAAGGATTTGACGTATGCCAGAAATCGAAAAGCCGTTCCGTAAAACCGGTGAGGCAGCCATTAGTGAAAGCCCGCTGCATCCGCGCCGCAAATCGCACCGTATTATGGTCGGTCCCGTTCCAGTCGGTGGGGGAGCGCCAATCTCGGTGCAATCCATGACCAATACGCTGACAGCCAATGTTCCCGCGACATTGCAGCAGATCGCGGAACTGACCGCAGCCGGCTGCGATATCGTGCGCGTGGCCGTACCAAGCCAGGATGATGCCGACGCATTGCCGGAAATCGTAAGGAAATCACCGATTCCGGTCATCGCCGATATTCATTTCCAAAGCAAATACGTGTTCCAGGCCATTGACGCGGGCTGCGCTGCGGTGCGTGTGAACCCCGGCAACATCCGCAAATTCGACGAGGTTGGCCCTTCCATTTGCAAAGCCGCCACGGACGCGGGCATTTCGTTGCGCATCGGCGTGAACGCGGGCTCGCTCGATAAGGAACTGTATGCGAAATATGGCGGTCCGACGCCGGAGGCACTGGTTGCGTCCGCCATGAAGAAGCGCGCATGTTCGAAGACGTCGGTTTCCATGATTTCAAGATTTCCGTCAAGCATCATGATGTGATCACCATGGTGGAAACGTATCGTCTGCTCGCTTCCAAGGGTGATTGGCCGTTGCATCTTGGTGTCACCGAAGCTGGACCGGCATGGCAGGGCACCATCAAAAGCTGTTTGGCATTCGGTGCGCTGCTGGCTGAAGGCATTGGAGACACGATTCGCGTTTCGCTGTCGGCACCGCCCGTCGAAGAAGTGAAAGTCGGGTGCAAGCTGCTGGAATACATGGGATTGCGTCCGCGCAAGTTCGACATTATCTCCTGCCCGAGCTGCGGTCGTTCCCAAGTTGATGTGATTCAGTTGGCCAATGCGGTGACCGAAGGTTTAAAGGATGTGACCGCGCCGATTCGCGTGGCTGTTATGGGCTGCATCGTCAACGGTCCGGGCGAGGCCCGTGAAGCCGATTTGGGTGTGGCATCCGGCAACGGCAAGGGACAGATTTTCATCAAGGGCAAAGTCATTCAAACCGTGCCGGAAGACCAGATTGTGGAAACGCTGCTGGTCAAAGCGCAGGAGATCGCCGCGCAGATGGAAGCGGACGGACAGGTGCCCGTCAACGCCACAGGACCGGTGGTGGTGCCGGTGGCGCAAGGTAATTGTTGATTTCGCTGACCGCGGGCGGTCGATTGCAGATTGTGATCGGCCGCTCGCTGGTTTTGCTGGTTGTCGATTGCCATTTCAGCTGGAGTCGGTACAATGAACGGCGTGTCAGATCAGGAACGTCAGTCAGTCATGTCCAGCGCGGAGAGCCAATCCAGTCAGTGGACGAGGGGCAGACGGCTGATGGTCAGTCTGCCTATCTTCATCATCCTGCTGGGCATTCTGGTGTCGGTATCCAATTTGACGGCATCGTCATGGAAGTACGAGCCAACCGGTCAAACCATCGAAACGTTATCATCCGACACGGCAGTGACCTTCGATAATCCTTCCGGCAAAACCCTTGCCAAACGAGGCGATTACGAAGTGACGCAACGATATGTCACCATTGAGGCGAAACAGCGTCAACCGGTGAAATACAACAGGTCAAAGTGTTGATTCGAGAGCCGAAAGACGCGGGAAACAATCGGCCCGGCGTGGTGTTCATGCATGGTGCCGGATATGGTACCTGTGACAACTCATTTGGAGACATGGCCACCGATCTCTCATCCGCAGGCTTCGTGACGGCCGTGCTCGACAAGCCGGTATGGTCCACCAACGATGCGACCCGTGATTACCCGGGCTCCGCGGCCATTTACGATCAGGTCATCACCATGTTGCGTGATCTCGACAACGTTGACGCTTCGAATGTCGGCATTTACGCGACTTCCGAAAGCACTTGGATTTCCTCATATCTGCTTGATCAAGACCCCGACGTGGCATTCCAGGTGTTGCTGAGCCAATGGTGTATTCGCCACGACATTCGTTGGGATTCCTTGCCGCACAGGATTTCGCGCTGGTCGGAGCGCATGATGGATACCAGTCCATTGTGCGCCGCGCGTTCAACATCGATGCGGAATTGTTCGGCCTGACCAATCTCGACCTCGACACGTTGAATCCCCAAGCCTATTCCATTCCCACGCTTGTGGCATACGGCACCAAAGACGTGATGACCGCGCAGGTGGAAGGCACGGAGAAAATCATCGACATGGCGCATAAGGCGGGCAATTGGGACGTGACCGTGCGCACATACCCCATCGCCAACCATGTGCTCCGACTCGGCGACGAATCCAACAGCGGCACTCCGTTCGCCGACGCCTACGTGGATGATGTGATCAGTTGGGCTGTCGGCATCACGCGGGGACTGCAGCAGACCAGCGAGCGTGTGGCCGGTACCAACTTGTATCAGTCGATTGCGGTGCCGTTGGAATTGCAAGCGAACAGCGGGCTGACCATCTATCTGGTGGTGTTGCATGCCAGCATGGTGCTGTTGCTGCTGGTGATCGCCGTGCTGTGGCTGATTGTGCTCGTACGTAAGATTTGGGCGCATGCGCATCGACGCCGATATGTGTTGGGGCTGAGACCTGTGTTCAAAAATGCGTTGATTACGCTTGCCGTTGCCACCATGGCCACTTTTGTGCTGTTTGGTGCAGGATTGGGCGAAGTGGTTATGGGCGTGGTCAAGCTAGCGTGGGGTGGCGCTCCCGCCGAGGATCCGGGCATGATGTATTGGAGTTGGCCGGTTATTCAAATGGTGTGTGTTGTTGTGGTGTGGGCGTGGTCCCGCGTGTTCGTGCGTCTTATCGAGGAGGCGACGAATCGTGGTCTTGCACAATGGCCACCGCGTAAGGGGGCTATAGGCGCGATTGTGAGTGGCCGCCAGCCGGTGCTCGCGTCGACGAGGTTCGGCCGTGTGATGTTTTGGATCACGGCGGTCACCATGCTGTATGTGCTGTTGGTGTTCGCGTTCTGGGGATTGTTTATTTACTGATATCGCGGGAGAGTGCGGCTGGCGCGAGAACGTGCGGAAGTATAGATAGTTCAGTTAAGAAAACGAGTCGAGGCGAAGGAGGTGTGTGAATGCCGTTGTATCAGGACGAGGGCGTGGTCTTGCGTACCGTCAAACTTGGCGAAGCTGATCGTATCGTCACTTTGCTGACACGTGACCATGGCAAAATCCGCGCCGTCGCCAAAGGTGTGCGTCGAACCAAATCGCGTTTCGGAGGTCGTTTGGAGCCTTTCATGCGCGTCTCGTTGCTTATTGCGGAAGGGCGTTCGCTTGATGTGATTTCCCAAGCCGAGTCGGTGTCGGCGTATGCGAGAGGCATCTGCACCGATTTCAAGGCGTATACCGCAGCGAATGTGATTTGCGAAACCGCTGACAAGCTGGTGGTGACGGAGCAGGAGCGTTCCGTGGCACAGTATCGGCTGGTGTTGGGAGCGTTGAATGCCCTTTCCAAGCATGCGCATGAGGCTGCTGCGATTGGCGATTCCTACGTGATGCGTGCTCTTGCGATCGCTGGCTGGACGCCGCGTTTGCGTGCCTGCGTGGTGTGCGGGGAGCCGATTTCTGCTGATCGTCCATGGTTCTTTTCGATTTCCGCGGGTGGCCTGATGTGTTTGACCGATCATATTCGTGAATCGTTTGATGTTTCGTGGAATGCGATCTGCCAGCTGCAGGCGCTTGTAGACGGCGATTGGGGAGAGCTGGACGGCACGGCGTTGCTTCCGGAAACCCGACAAATGGTAGAAAAATGGGGTGAATACTATTTGGAACGTCCGATTCGTTCCATGCGCTTGCTAGATTAGCGGGTATGGCTTTTGAGAACGTGGATTACAAGTCCCTTGACATTCCGGCGGCACCATTTTCTGACCCGTCGATTATTCCTGATTTTCCGAAGAACAAGGTTCCGCGCCATATCGGCGTGATCATGGACGGTAATGGTCGTTGGGCGCAGCAGCGTGGGCTGATTCGCACCGACGGGCATCAGGCTGCCGAACCGGTGGTGTTCGACACTATCGCAGGTGCCATCGAAGCCGGTGTGCGCTACCTGTCGCTGTATACGTTCTCCACGGAGAACTGGAAGCGTTCCCCGCAGGAAGTGCGCTTCCTGATGGGCTTCTCGCGTGACATCATCCACCGTCGTGTGGAGCAGATGAACGCGTGGGGCGTGCGCGTGCGCTGGTCCGGCCGACGTCCGAAACTATGGAAATCCGTTATCGACGAATTGGAAAAAGCACAGGAACGTACCAAAAACAACACGACCATCGACGTGGTGTTCTGCCTGAATTACGGCGGACGTGCCGAAATTGCGGATGCTTGCGCGGCAATCGCAAAGGAAGTGCGTGACGGCAAGATCTCCGGCGATCGCGTAACGGAAAAATGATTTCCGAACACCTGTACAATCCTGATATTCCTGATTGCGATTTGGTGATTCGTACTTCCGGCGAACAGCGCACGTCGAACTTCCTGCCGTGGGAAGCGGCATATGCCGAACTTGATTTCGTGCCGGAACTGTTCCCCGATTGCGGTCGAGACGTGCTATGGCGTTCGATCGACCACTACATTCACCGCGACCGTCGTTTCGGCGGCGTCAAAGTAGTTTTGCTGAAGTTGATTAGGTTAACTGCGGGGTAGAACATAATGTTCTCCCCGTTTTGTTGTTACAACGTGCTGATTCGGGTGGTGAAGGTGGGGACGAAACGGGAGGAGTCGACTTGGAAGGCTACGTGGATGCGGGGTGCGTTGGAGTCGATCAGTCCGGCGGGATCGCCGATGGTTCGGCCTCGGGTGCCGTGGAAATCGCCGGTTTCGAGTTCGACTTTCATTGGTAGGTCGATACAGGTCACCAGCGACGGGTCCACGGCAACGGCGGCGGCCAGCGGATCATGTAATGGCATGCCCTGTGAAAACAGTCGCGCGTCGGCCTTGAGGTTTGCGGCAATGGAAAAATCAGCCATGTCGGCGAGGAATACGCGCACATCGGAAGCAGATGGGCTTGCAGCCACACTCGAGGTTCGAGCTGAAGCTGCATTTGAACTACCAGCTGAACCATCAAGTGAATCAGCGACTTGGGATGCGGTCGAGCTGGTAAGTGTGTCAGCATTCGCTGCTTCACGCCAAGCACGGGTCGCATCGGAACCCATCAGGCATTGATGCGTTACGTCCAAGCCGACCATGGTGATGTCGGCACCGGAATGGAACACGCGATCTGCGGCTTCCGGATCCTGAATGATGTTCGTTTCCGCAGTCAGATCCAACAGTTGCCTTCCTGCGTCAACGTGCCGCCCATCATCACCAGTTTGAGTTGCCGGCAATATCCGGTGCGGCCGCGATCGCAGCATCAATATCGGTCAGCGGACCGGTCGCAACCACAGTGACGTCGAAACCATAAGCGCGAACCTGATCAATAATGAACTGCACGCCTTCGGAAACCGAGTCGGCGGAAGAATCATCAGCATGAATAAAAGAAGCCGAATCCGTAGTAAGCGACAATTCAAACGAATCAACCGCAGGATTCGCATGAACATCATCCAACGCATATCCGCCAACGGAAATCAGACTACGATAATCACGAGAAAAACAGTATCAGAACCGGAATTATCCGAAAAAAAATCTGAAAAAGCAGTATCCGAAGACGAACTATCGCAAGCCGGGCCGAATCCTCCCAATCCGTCCGTGCCGTGAAACTTCGCACAACCTGCATCCGGAATGAAACACCGAGCCCATGAAGGATGCGACGATCCACGTATCACTGGAATGTGCCGAAGCCCCAACCGTTCCAGCACATACGAAGTATTGCGAACCGCAGTGTCGACGGAAACATTGCCGTACGTGCCGATCACGCCAAGCACGTCAACAGTGTCGAACGTCGCAAGGTATGCCAACGCCAGTGCATCGTCGATACCGGTGTCCACATCAAGAATCAGTCGTGTCATATTTGTATTTAATCAAACTCGTGCAATGAAGCCAAATGCAACGCATAATGGTGCGGCATCCCACAAACCATGTTCAACCCGAACTGAGCAAGCAGTGTTGGGCATGAAATAAAAATGCAGGATGCCGTATTCCAATATTTTCGATTATTCGCACCTAAACGAGTTACAAACCTACTCGTTCAAACCCGATTATTTCAGGAATTCGTCGGTGGCGAGATCCTTGGCTTGCGGAGCGTCGTGCACCACCTTGTCATGCGAATCGGTGTAGGCGTCTTCCTGAGCGAGGAAGTCAAAATACTGCTGGGCGCCTTCAACGTCGTTCGTACCGAACGTGAACGAACCATCCTTGATCTTGGCGGGATCGCCCCAATACTGACCGTCCACAATGGTTTTCATGCTTTTCTTGACGAAATCAAGCTTGAGATTCGCGTCGGGAGCTTCCTTCACAAGGATCTTCGCTGCATCGTCAGGATTCGAATATGCGTACTCGTAGCCTTCTTGGTGGCTTGTACGAACTTCTTCACCAGTTCGGGATTGTTGGAAATCGTCTTGTCGCTGGTGATCACGCCAATAGTGTCGGCATTGCCGGGAACGCCGTAATCCGGTTCGGTAAAGCAGTTGAGCTTCGGACCGTACATGTCGGCCTGCACACCCTCCCAAGTGGCATAGAAACCACCGAAATCAGCCTTGTTGCTGGACAGCGTTTGGAACGTGGACGTGCCGACGGTCACCTTGTCGAATTCGCCCTTACCTCCGTCCGACTGAATCATGCGACGGATCACCGCATCGGATTCGTTGGATCCGAACGTGGCGAAAGTCTTGCCGTCGAAATCCTTCGGGGATTTGATTTCAGTGTTGGAAGCGAGCGAACACCAGATGGCGCTTGGCTTCTGCTGTACCTGCAGCACCTGCTTGATGGTTGCGCCCTTAACAGCGTACGTGCTTACGTTGGTGAGGTTCGACAATGCGAAGTCGGCCACGCCGTTGTTCACGGCCTGTTCGGCACCGGCCTGTGCCACGGCCACGATATCAACGTCAAGACCTGCCTCTTTGAAATAACCCTTGTTTTTCGCCACATATACGCCGATATGATTGGTGTCGGGCGCCCAGGACAGCATGAAGGTCACTTTGGTCAGATCGCTGCTGCCAGATGCTGTGCTTGTTGCGGAATCGTTGCTTTGTCCGCATGCGGTAACGCTGAACAACATGGCGATTGCGCTGAAGAGTGCGATTATTGTGCTTGCGATGTGAGTACGTGCGGTGGCGTCATGCCTGCTGAAGATGCTCATAAAGCGATTTCCCTTGAATCTGTATTCTCTATCGTTTTCTAGGGATATGCTGCGAGCGGAGTTCGGGCAGAAAACGATACGAAGGGCCTCGGGCCCCCGCTCGTCCAATGCCCCCGACATTCCTTACGGTGCCTAGTGAAAGGCGTGGAATATTGCCGGTTTGCCACACATTGGCTTAACAGCGGATTTTATTATACGTAGGCAGCGTGACCGACATGCAATGCGGAGTGGCGAATGCTGCGAATGCTGCGTTTGCAGAAGGCCGATGATGTTTGGCGTGTTTGACTTACTGGTCTGCATCGGGATCGGCGTCGGCATCAGCTGGGCCGAGCAGGACGCGTTCGCTGAGGTTCACCAGGCACATCAGAACGCCGGTGATGGCGATGATGACCAGCGTCGCGAGAAGATCAGCGGTGTGCGGAACGAGTTGTAGGCGGCCTGTAGCCAAATGCCAAGACCTTTGCGCGCGCCCAAATATTCTGCGGTGGCGGCGGTGGCGAAAATGTATGCGGCGGAAACGCGGATGCCGCCATAAATCTGACGAGCGGCCACACGCAGCTTCACATGCCACAGTGTCCACGCTTTCGTGGCGCCACAAGTCAGCGCAACATCCGAATAAAACTGGGGGACCGCTTCAAGCCCACGAATCGTCTGCACTGCAATCGGGAATAAGCCGAATACCGTTACGATCACGATTTTTCCGGAAATTTCAAAACCGAACCAGATCAAAAATAGGGGAGCGATGGAAATCAACGGCATGGTCTGCGCAGCTGAAAGCAACGGGAACAATGCGGCGTTCGCAATGCATGAGCAGTACAGCAGTATGCCGATGAGAATGCCGAACAGTACGGCGAACAGGAATCCGACGGTACCTTCAAGCAAAGTGACTTGCGTGGCAGGCCATAACGTCGACCATGTTTCGACGGTGGCCTGTGCGATTTCGCTTGGTGCGGCGATCATGGTGCTGGGCACATTGCCGATGCGGACCCACGCCTCCCATACCGCCAGCAACAGCACTACTGCAATAACCGTGGGAATACGGCGTTGCAAACGTGAGCAAAGGCGGACAAAGCTTCGAGAAGTTTTGCGACAATGCCGGCTTTTGAATTCGTGTTCGCAGCCATGCCCGAACCCATGTGCGAACTCGTGTTTGAGGGTATGGATCCTGTTGCCGAATCCCTGCGTTGAACGTGCGAAACCGCCATCGTTCACCTTGCTTTCTGCGCCATAGTGGGCGCGCACGTGACCGGTGGCGAGAAATCAGTAAGGTGAGGAGCCTGCCCGCGTTCCGGTCAGAAAAGTTCATTACCGGGGTGCCAGTATAAAGCACTCCCTAAACCACGTTCCAAACCAAAATCGTTCTTCAAACCAAAACGTAAGTCACAACTTGCGGCATAACGCAAGGTGTTCGTATCTTGCCTGACACGGAACCCACCTTACTCTTTACCCTTGCTACCTGCCTTGGATTAGCCTCACTCCAGTCCGATGGACTTCATGGTGTGGAGCTTCAAGGACTTGACCTCAAGCGTGCCGGATTCGGCAACAAGTTTGATGGCTCGTGGGCCTTCGGAAGCGTAGCTGAAGGAGCTCATGGCCTGACGGCCGTCGTTTACGTACACTTCCACGCAGCCGCGATCCACGAACACGCGCAGCTTGAGTTCGCCGGAAGCCAGTCCTCGGCGGAAAGCGGGGCGGTACGGTAGCCGCGATCACCCTGGGCTGCGGCCTGACGGTCGATTACCACACGACCGATCTGATCGTCGAACGCCACGTACGTGTAACCGCCATCTTCGGTCGCATGAATCTTCAGACCAGCACGTTCCGCAGTGGAGGCGTTGAGATCGATGGTCATTTCGATTTCCACGGCTTCGGCATCGTCAGCAATGGTCTGCTCGCCATTGACACCAAGTGAGATCGCACCGAAATCGGTGGTGTTTTCGCGCAAGCCCTCCATTTCGGCAACCGGAGCGGTGTGCAGATCGCCGTCGGCGCCCAGGGTGATCTCACGCGGAAGGGTCAGGTTGCCGCACCAGCCGTCATCCTGCATCGGAATCGGCTCAACGAACGGGCTCATCCAGCCGTATACGATCTGGCGCTCGCCATCGTTGAAGGACTGCGGAGCGTAATAGTTGTGGCCGCAATCCCACAGGCGAAACTCGGTTTCCGGCTGGAACGCCTCGCCCGGGGTCCACGTGCCGATCATGTAGCCGGCGTTGGAAACGTTGCGGTTCATGAAACCGGAGGCCTTTGCGCCCATGGCGGAGAAGCCGATGACCCACTTCTCATTGCCCTCGGCGTCCTTGATCGGGAAGAAGTCCGGGCATTCAAGCATGAAGACGTTCGGATCCGGGTGTTCGAACAGCACACGCTCGTAGGTCCAACGAACCATGTCATCGGAGGAGAACAGCCACATCTGGCCGCGCTTTTCTACGGAGGAGACACCGAAGGTCATGTACCACTTGTCTCCGGTCTTCCATACCTTCGGGTCACGGTAGTGGTGGTCGACCTTATCGAGCGGGCAATCGATGATCATGCCGCGCTTGGTGGCGCTGGTCAGCTCGTCGTTGTCTGGTTCGGCGATCATCTGCACCTGCCAGTCGCCGCCGGTGTTGTCGATGCCGTTGGCCCAGCGGTGGCCGGTGTAGTAGAACTTGAGCTCGCCGTCATCGCCGATCACTGCGGAACCGGAGAACACGCCGTCCTTTTCCTCTTCGAGAGTCGGGGCGAACATGATCGGCTCACGCTTCCAGTTGAGCATGTCGTTGGAGGAGACGTGACCCCAGTGCATCGGGCCCCACTGGGTGCCGTACGGGTGCAGCTGGTAGAACACGTGCCAACGGCCCTTGTAGAAGCACAGGCCGTTCGGATCGTTGATCCAGCCGCCGTTGGAGGCGATGTGGAACTTCGGATACCAACGGTTGTTGCGCGCGGCGGCCATGGCTGCAACGCCCGCCTCCGCCTGTGCCAGAGCCTCGCTGTGGTTCTTGATTTCGTGAAGGACGGGTGCGTCCGGGGTGAAGCCAGTCATCGTTGAATAGCCTTTCTTGTGATTGTTGAATTGCTGCTTATTGAGTTTTGAGTAAAAGTTGTAAGAATGCTGCCCGAAGCGGAAAAAGGGGAAACGCTTCGAGCAGCACGATTCAGTTATGTTCTTGGCCGGACTTGCGATTGCGTTCAGGCGTTCGCTTCTGCAGCGGCCTGGGCCTTGAGCTGCTTGTCGGTGTAGAACGGATCACCGCCGACTTCCTGGTCGTCCTTCTTGATCACGAAGAAGCCGTAGATCAGGCTGCCAGCACGATGCCGGAGATGGTGAAGAAGGTCGGCGATCGCCCATGGCGTCATGCAGGGCGCCATCGGGTGGAGAAGATCACCTGGCCGATCTGGGAAGCGATCTGGAAGCCCACCATGTACAGGGTTGCCGACAGCTTGGTGTCGAAGTGCAGAGTGAAGTAGCGGAATGCCGGCAGGCAGAACAGCGGAACCTCGATGGAGTGGAACAGCTTGACGATGGAGACGCTGACCGGATCGTGGAACACGCCGCACAGGCCGATGCGCAGGAACATCACGGTTGCACCGAGCAGCAGGGAGTTGCGCACGCCGATCTTCTTCATGATGATCGGAACAACACCCATCATGGCGGACTCGAGGAACACCTGGAAGGAGTTCAGGGTGCCGTAGGTGGCGTTGCCGATTTCAGTGGTGGAGAAGAGGGAAGCGTAGTAGTTCGGGAACATCTGCTGATCGAACACGGTGTAGAAGGTGTTGGTGAACAGCATGAAAACGATGAGCACCCACAGGGTCGGCATCTTCAGAACGGAAATCATTTCCTTGAAGGACGGGTTGGTCGGAGCCGCGTTCGGATCAGCTTCCTTCTTGAGCTCTTCCTTCTGCTCGGCCGGAACCCAGAAAGCGTAGATGCACAGCATGCCGAGGCCGCAGATGGAGCCGACCCAGAAGGTCAGCAGCGGGTTGATATTGAACAGGAAGCCTGCACACAGCGCCACGATGCGTAGCCGAATGAGCCCAAGCTCGGGACTGGCCGTATTCGAAGCCGAACTTGCGGGAGTAGCGTTCGGTGAGTGCCTCGAACAGGGAGCAGCCGGCCATGAAACCTGCGGACAGCACGATGGAGCCGATGAGCACGCCGATGAAACGGGTGGTGCCGCCGGCTGTCAGCATCGGGGCATACACGAACTGCACGAACGGGCCGACGAGCGCTGCGATGGCGGAGACGAAGATCACGAGCTTACGCTTGATGCCCAGTTGGTCCTGGATGGCGCCGTAGGCGAACATGATGACCAGGGTTGCCAGGGAGTTGATGGAGTAGATCTGGCCCTGCTCGGCGGAGGTCATGCCCAGACCGTGGGCCGGGTCGGTAAGCCAGCGGGAGAAGAAGGACCACCAGATGCCCCACGAGCAGAAGAACATGAAGATGCCGAAGGAGCTCTGCAGGTAGGAAGGATTCTTCCATGCAGATCGAGTTGTACTTGCCATGTTGTTGTTTCTCTGTTTCTCTTTGTTTGTGCCGCTGCCGCGCGGCACCTCGGTTGTGTGCCGATGTTGTGTTATGCCGTCATTCACCCAGCTGCCGTGCCAAGTGGATGAACATGGTTAAATAATAGCGCGTCAAACGATTGACTCAATCGATTGACGTAAGTAATTCCAACGCTTTTTGGAAGTGTTGGAATTAAGCCGAAATGGGGGATAAAAAGAAGGCCTCTCGGCGTGTCGTAACGGACACGTCAACAGGCCTTTCATGTGGTCTTAGATCGCGAAACTTAGCTGCGAACCGATCCCTTTTCTATCAGCGCGCAATGGATCTTCGCAGGAATCGGCGAATCCAACGGCGGCATGGGAGCGGTGGTATTCGGCCAAGACGAACTGTCGACGGGCTTGCGTTCGATCATCGAAATAAGCTTGCATGCGGCCCAATAACCCATCTCATAGTGGGGCAGTTCCACCGTGGTCAGCTGCGGTTCCAGCGTTTCGGCGAACACGCGGTGGTTGTCGACGCCGACGATGGAAACGTCCTTGCCGACGGTCAGTCCGCGGCGTGCCGCACATTCGTACACATACCATGCGCGCGCATCATTGAAGCAAAAGAAACCGTCGGGATTGCGTTCGTCAAACAGTTTGTCGACGGCACGCAACGCAGGACCATTATTGAGCACATTGCATACCAGCGAAGGATCATAGGCGAAACCGGAATCCTGCAATGCCGCCTGATACCCGGCAAAACGGCCATCCTGCGCAATCATGTTTTCCGAGCATCCGATGTAGGCGATACGCTTGCAATCGGCCTGAATCAGCCGTTTCGTGGCATCATAGGCGATTTGGAATTCGTCCGGCTCGATGCTGGGAATCTGGTTGTCGGCATCGGTGGCATCCACCATCACCACCGGATAATCGCCGAGCGAGGCTGGCACGCTCGCAATGCGATTCGACATCTTCGAATAGAAGAAACCGTCCACGCCATACCGTTTCAGCGTGGCGATTTCGTTCTCTTCGCTCGCCCTGCCATCGGTGCTGACCGTGATGATCATGTACCCGTAGGTGCTTGCCGCGTCTTGCGCGCCCAGAATGATGCCGCCTGCGTACGGCGTGGTGGCAACTTCCTCGCTGATGAAGCCGAGAATTCGCGTGCGGCAAGTGCGCAGGCTGCGCGCCAGAGGATTGACCGTGTAGCCGAGTTCGTCTGCCTTCTCGCGTACGAGCGCGGCCAAAGGGGCTTTCACACGTCCTTCATCCCTGCCGTTAAGCACCAGGGAAACAGTGGAAATGGACACCCCTGCCGCTTCGGCAATTTCCTTCATCGTAGTCATATTCGCTACACTATACCCAAATCAATAAGAAAAGCGCGCCATTCCTTATAAATAGCGCGCTTTTCGATTTTTCTGACGATCTAACAGTTTATTGCCTGATTTATTCCGACAGGATTTCGTCCACAAGTGCCTGCTTGGCGTGGATCTGACCTTCGAAACCCGGGCGAATGTCGAGACGGATCACCACGTCGGTGCGATAGCCCTGGCCAGCCAGCTTCATGGTGGCGTCGCGAATCACCTTGAGCACGTCGTCGATGTCGCCTTCGATGTTGGTGAACATGGCGTTGGTTTCACTCGGCAATCCGGATTGACGGATCACGTCGACCGCCTGCGCACGTACGTGGACTTTCAGGCTTGCGCCGGCGGGGGAGATGGCGACTGCGGCAAGCGTGTTGATATACGGTTTGCCGGTTTCCGGGTTGATCGGCACTTCCTGCTTTTCCGCATTGCATCAAGGGTCATGTTCGTTCCTTTCGTTGCGTTCCTATCGGCCTGATACGACTTGGATTGGCTGGTGCGGATTTGGCTGTCAGCGCCATTTCCAAGCGTGATCCATCGGTCCGGATCCGTGACCGAGGTCAAGCTGCGCCTCCAAGGCGCCCGTCAGATACAGTTTTGCACTATCGACGGCTTCCGGCAATGTCTCGCCAAGCGCCAGATGCGATGCGATCGCCGAAGACAGCGTGCATCCGGTGCCATGCGTGTTCGGATTATTGATACGACGCGCGCGGAACCAAGTGACTTTGCCGCTCGGTTCAACGAGCACATCGCTGGCATCCTGCGTGCCATGACCGCCTTTGACGAGCACCGCGCAGCCGAAATGGCCGGCGAGCATATGGCCTGCCGTCACCATGTCGTTCTCACTGGAGATGCTTTCGCCATTCTCGTAGTCGATCGCGTCGGCACCCTGTTCGACGGCAGCTCGCACAGCGCCTGGGTCTCCGGCATATTCGGCGTGATGACGGTGGCCAGCGGGAAC
>ENA-OUNI01000181-OUNI01000181.1-human-gut-metagenome-genome-assembly--contig:-NODE-181-length-27795-cov-4.273059_pt1 | contig 27795 bp, 31 predicted proteins | sample MGYA00242499_ERZ504580 | MGnify/ENA primary metagenome ERZ504580 (study PRJEB26092, sample SAMD00036315) | human gut metagenome | host: Homo sapiens | study: EMG produced TPA metagenomics assembly of... | reverse complement strand
CACTACTCGCTATGATTCTATTATAAAACGATTTTATTTTTGTTTCAAAAGCCGTTTTTACTAAAAATACGTCTGCCGTTTTTGGTCATTATTACTATGCATTGATACCTGGTCAAATTTCTTCCGAAAACAGATGATTTCAGGAATCAACTTGTCGGCACACTCCTTTGTAGTATGTTGTCTATCCTCCATTGAAATCCCTCTTCTTTGGTGATACAATATGTTACAATGCTTATCAAAAGTTACATCATTTTGGGGGACATTTACACTACAAAGGAGAATTTATTTATGTTTCAGGTTTTTGTTGATTCAGCAGCAAATCTGCCTGCTGTTACTGCGAAAAAATACGATATCCATGTCGTTTCTTTCGTCAATCTTGTGAATGGAAAGAGCTGGTCTGCTTCGACCCGGATCTGTCACCGGAAGAGGAGCTTGCAAAAGGAAAAGAATATTACAATGCCATGCGCACCGGCTGTGAAATCAAGACCGGACTGATCAGCACCGCAAATTTTGCGGATGCGTTCCGCACCGCTCTTGAGGCAGATCAGGATGTCATCTATCTTTCCTTAAGCAAAAACATCAGCGGAACTTATAACTCCGCAAGACTTGCTGCCGAGGAGCTTCTTGAGGAATACGGCGGAAAACGTAAAATCCGCCTCGTCGATTCCCTGAATGCCTCTCTTGCACAGGCATCCTCGCCATCTATGCCAGCGAAATGCGCGATCGAGGCATGAACGTAGACGAAGCGGCAGATCTTCTGGAAACCTACGTTAGCAAAATGAACGGTGTTTTCACCGTCGGCGATCTGAAATATCTTTCCCGTACCGGAAGAATCAAGGGAAGTGTCGCTGTGGTCGGAAATATGCTGAAAATCAAACCGATTCTGCGTGGAAGTGAAGATGGCTATATTGTTTCCTACAAGAATGTCCGCGGGCGCAAGGCCGTTTTAAATGAACTGATTCGTCTTTTCTGTGAAACGATCGAAGAACCGGAAAAGCAGATCGTCGGAATCGCACATGCAGATGCCTATGAGGAATCTCTTTATATGATGGAAGAAATCCAGAAAAGAGTGAAGGTGCGTGAATTTATCAATACTTCTTACGATTACTGCACAGGAAGCCATGTCGGACCGGATACGATCGCTTTGTTCTATCTCGGAAAAGACCGCAGTCTTCTGTAAAAGGAGCAACCAGACTAACCACTGCTGTTCCACTGTATTTTTTCCGAAATTGCTGTAAACAGCGGAAATACGTTTCTTCTTTCCATGCATAATTCCACCTGTTTTTCCACATACTACCCATACAGCACAAATTATGGAAAGTACATTGCGGAAACAGGAGGAATTTTTCATATGAAAGCGACGGGAATTGTTCGAAGGATTGATGATCTGGGGCGTGTGGTAGTTCCCAAGGAAATCCGGCGCACGATGCGGATCCGGGAGGGACAGGCCATGGAAATTTATACCGGACGGGAGGGTGAGATTATCCTGAAGAAATACTCACCGATCGAAGAGCTGGCGGAATGCGCAGCTGGGTTTACAAAATCGATTTCAACGGTGACCGGATGTCTCGTCTGTGTTTCGGATCAGGAACAGATTGTGGCGGCAAACGGGCCGGAACAGAAAAATTATCTTGGCAAGTCCATCAGCAAGCCGGCTGGAGGAGGCGATTCTGAACCGGAAAACAGTACTTGCGCGTCCCGGTGAAAAGGCTTATTTTTCAATTTTGGAAAACACAGACAATACTACTCCTCTGCCGGAGCTCATTTTTCCGATTCTCTCCTCCGGTGATGCCATCGGTTCGGTCATTCTCTGCGGCAAAGACAGGGAGTCCCTGCCGGGCGATACGGAAAAGAAGCTCCTCCAGGTAGCGGCAACGTACCTCGGACGGGAAATGGAAAACTAAACAGGGGATTTATCGAAGGCAATTTATCAAAGGCTTTTTGCATCATCCGCACCGGTTATGCAAGAGGCCTTTTCCTGTTATTCTGTAATTCGAGATATTCCAATTTTATCTTGCTATTTACACCTGCATTGTCTACAATAAAAATGACGTGCACGAAAACCTTCAGCCGATACGCCCGAAGCTTTTCTGTGCCTGCTTTTATAAGCCGGGAAAATTCCCGGAGTATCCTACATTACACAAGGAGGAATTTCCATTCATGAAATACATTGCAAAGAAATTCGGCTCTCTCCTTCTTACGCTGCTTCTTGTATCCTTTTTATCGTTCTTTGCCTTTTCCGTCATACCCGGAGATGCGGCAAAATCGCAGCTTGGAACGGAGGCGACGCCGGAGCGGATTGAGGCTCTGCAGAAGGAAATGGGGCTGGATCGGCCGGTTCTGGAACGGTACGCTTCGTGGGTAACCGGCTTTTTCATGGAGATCTCGGCACCTCGTATTCGTACTCGATGCCGGTCGGAGACTGATCCGCGATAAAGTTCCGATTACCATCGCTATCACCGTTATCGCATTCCTGATGATCCTTGTTGTCTCGATTCCCATCGGTATTTTCACAGCACAGCACGCCGGAGGCATCTGGACCGGCTGATCATGACGATCAATCAGGTGATCATGTCTGTGCCGGGATTTTTCATCGGTATTCTGATCACGTATCTTTTCGGTCTGATTCTCAAATGGTTTCAGCCGGGCGCTATGTGCCGATTTCTGAAAATTTTTCCGGTTTTATCGGTTATCTTGTTGCACCGTCTGCCGCCATTGCACTTCCGCGCTGTTCCATGGCTGTCAAAATGCTGCGCAGCTCTGTGCTCTCACAGCTCGATGCCGACTATGTGCGCACCGCCTATTCCCGCGGAAACAGTACACGCCGTGTTATGTATCACCATGTGCTGAAAAACGCCCTGATTCCGGTACTGACCTTCTGGGGCATGACAATCGCAGATATTGTGGCAAACAGCATTATTCTGGAACAGGTTTTTTCGATTCCGGGCATGGGCAATCTTCTGATCACTTCGATCTCCAACCGCGATTACCCCGTGGTTCAGGGCATCCTTGTACTGATCGCCGCCCTCATTATTATCATCAATTTCGTGGTAGATCTGCTGTATGGCAGAATTGATCCGCGTATCCGCGTAAAAGACTGACGGGAGCTTTCGATCATCAGCTCCCGCGACCGAAAGGTCGCAGGGAGCCGCCCACGACAAAGGAAAGGGTTTTCATTATGAAAAAGAAACGCAATCTCACGCTGATCATCGGAGCTGTTCTCACCGCTTTTATGCTTCTGTTTCTTCTGATCGGCTTTTTCTATACACCGTACGACCCGGATGCAATGAACGGCGCAGCAAGTTTGCTGCTCCCTCTCTGTCGCACCCGTTCGGCTGCGATCACTTTGGACGCGATATTTTCAGCCGCGTCTTAAAAGGAACCGGTACAACCTTCTTCGTCGCTTTCGCTACTCTGCTACTCGGCGGAACCATTGGTGTTCTTGTCGGTGCGTTCACCGGGTATTTTGGCGGATGGATTGACGAAATCCTGATGCGCATAAACGATGTCATTGTTTCCTTTCCGGGAATCCTGCTGGCGCTGGTATTTATCGCGCTGCTGGGTCCCGGCAAATACAACGTGATCCTTGCACTCGGTATCGTATTCATTCCGAGCTTTGCACGTATCACCAGAAGCGAATTTCTCGCACGCAAAGATATGGACTATGTCAAAAGTGCCCGTCTGATGGGTGTTTCCCATCTTCGGATCATATTTGTACATATCCTGCCAAATACGGTCCCGTCCCTTCTTTCGATGGCAGCAATCGGTTTCAACAACGCCGTTCTCTCCGAGGCCGGCATGAGCTTTCTCGGCATCGGTGTCCAGCCGCCCGATGCCTCGCTTGGACGGATGCTCTCAGAATCCCAGACGTATCTGATGACTGCTCCCTGGGGCTCTGTTTTCCCCGGTCTTGCCGTCATTTTACTGGCGCTTGGCGTATCGCTCCTCGGCGACGGATTACAGAAGAAAGGCGGTAACTGATATGGCACTTCTCGATGTACGTGACTTAAAAATTGCATTTTACGATACCACGCCACCGACCGAAGTGGTAAAAGGCATCTCCTTTTCCTTAGAAGAAGGTGAGACGCTTGGCATTGTCGGGGAATCCGGTTCCGGCAAAACCCAGACGGCGCTCTCCATTCTGCACCTTTTAAAGGAAAATTCCGCCGTATCCGGCGGAGAAATTCTCTACGAAGGTTCTTCCGTTGCGCACGCTTCCAGCCAGGATCTGCAGCGCATCCGCGGAAAAGAAATCAGTATGATTTTTCAGGAGCCGATGACCTCTTTAAATCCGGTTCTGACCATCGAAGAACAGATTGCAGAGGGACTGCTGATCCATGAGAGCTGCACACCGCAGAACGTCATGAAAAGGTTCTTGCCATAATGCATGAGGTCGAGCTTCCCGACCCGGAAAAGCTTTGCAAAAAATACCCTCACCAGCTCTCCGGCGGTCAGCGCCAGAGGGTGATGATCGCTGCGGCGCTTATTACAGAACCGAAGCTTCTGATTGCAGACGAGCCGACAACAGCTCTTGATGTGACGATTCAGTCGCAGATCTTAAAGCTGCTGAAAAAAATCAATGAACGCCATCACACGGCGATTCTTTTTATCTCACACGACCTCGGCGTCATCCGTTCGCTCTGTGACCGGGTCATCGTCATGAATCATGGGACGATTGTGGAATCCGGCAGTGTGGACGATGTCTTTTTCCACCCGAAGGAAGACTACACCCGCCGCCTGCTCGATGCAATTCCGAACCGACGAACATCGCTGCGAAAACGAATCAAAATCGCTCCAACAGCTCAATGGCCGACAGGCTCTGACAAAAAAGCTGCTCCGCCGGCGGAAAAGGAGGAATAACCCATGGAAGAAATCATTCCGAACAACATTCTGAAAGTCAGCCATATTTCTGCCTCCTATCAGGAGGGAAAGCAGAGAAAAACGGTGCTTCATGATATCTCTTTCGAGCTTCATGAAAATGAAATTCTCGGTCTCGTCGGAGAAAGCGGATGCGGAAAATCGACACTCTCCAAAGTGATCTTAGGATTTATCCGCCCAGATGAAGGCGAAATATTTTCGCAGGTCGACCATCCGCAGATGATTTTCCAGGATCCGTTTTCTTCCCTGAATCCTGCGAAGAAAATCTCCTGGATTTTAGAGGAGCCGCTTCGGATGCAGAAGGTTCCGAAAGAAGAACGAAAAAAACGGGTTCTTGCGATGGCCGAAAGAGTCGGCCTCTCCGCAGAGCACCTGAAACGCCGCCCGCATGAGCTCTCCGGCGGCCAGCGCCAGAGAGTCAGCATCGCGGCCGCACTGATCCAGGGCTCACGTCTGATCCTTGCCGACGAACCGGTTTCCGCTCTCGATGTGACGATTCAGAAGCAGATCATGGAGCTGATGGTTCAGCTTCAGGAGGAGCTTCAGCTCTCGATTCTCTTTATCTCGCATGACCTCAACGTGATCTATCAGATGTGCGACCGGGTTCTCGTGATGAAAGAAGGCCGGATTGTGGAGAACGCGGAGACGGAAGAACTGTTTGCGCATCCGCAGAATGATTATACAAAGGAGCTTCTGGCGGCATCACCGGAGCTGTAGTTTTATTTCCAGCATTCTCTAAACACCCGAAGTACATTCTTGGAAAAGACCTTCTCGATCTCCTCATCGGTGAAACCGTCGTGGCTCATCACATCTGCGAGATGCTGCATATGCGCGGTGTCCGGCACATCCGTTTCACCGCTGAAACCGTCAAAATCGGTTCCAAGGCCGATGATATCGATACCGCCGACGTTGCGCAGATATTTCATATGGCGTACCATATCCATCGTCGATGCCTTTTTCGTTGCCGGCTCCTCCTCGCGCAGAAACGACGGACAGAAATTGATACCGGTGACGCCGCCACGCTCTGCGAGCTGACGAATCATTTCATCCGAAAGGTTTCTCAGATGGAAGCACGCGCCGCGCGCATTGGAATGGGACGCAATGACCGGACCTCTCGTATGCGCAAAAACGTCGCGGATTCCGGCATCATTTAAGTGTGATAAATCGATCACTATGCCGAGCCGCTCCATCTCCTCGACAAAGGCAATACCGGTCGGTGTCAGCCCGTTTTCAAGATCCGGAAGATATGGCTTTCCCTCTTCCTGCGCCGGGTTCGGGAATCCAAGCTCATTCGGAAAGTTCCAGGTCAGCGTGGAAATCCGCACACCGAGATCGTACAGTGTGTGCAGTTTTTCGATACTGCCTTCGTAAACACCACCCTCTTCGACGGTTATCACCGCACCTATTTTTCCTTCCTTCTGTACCTGCATCAGATCCGCATACGTTTTGATCTGACAAATGCGGTCCGGATACCGTTCCACCTCTGATTTCCAGAGATCAGCCAGCTTTCTCACATGCTCAAACGGTGTTTCGTCTTTCAGTCCCTTCAGGAACGTAAACAGAGAAAAGCACTGGCAGAGGCTGCCGCCCTTTTCCAGCTTATCCAGATTGATCTGAAGATCCGCATCCGCAAGATGCTCCTGCTTTTCCTTCCACTGCAGCGCCGGGATGGTGTCGCAGTGCATATCAATTACCTGAAACATGGCAATAATCCTCTTTTCTGTTTTTTCTCTATTCTATCATACTTCGCTGCATTCCTTCACAAAACCTGGAAGAAAACGGAAAACCGCCTGGCTCATGGTAAACCCATAAGGCTAGAGAAAATATATCTTTCCGGAATCGCAAAAAATTGGGGGTCCGCGTTTTTTCTCGAAAAAAAACTTGCAAATCTCGTCTGAGATGATATACTTTTTGCATTGTGTTACTTTATGAAAGCACTGATCTTCCAAGAAAGTGCTTCTGCTTATGAAAAGAAAGAGGTATCTATGCTCCAACTGATTGAAACCATCAACAATGCCGTGAACAATTTTATCTGGGGTGTTCCGGCTATGATCTGTATTTTCGGTGTCGGCCTTTACCTGAGTCTGCGCACCCGCTTTTTCCAGATTCGAAAATTCCCGTATGCGATCCGCACAACGCTTGGAAGAATGTTCCGCAAACGAGATGCTTCCGATGGCGCAATTACACCTTTCCAGCGGTCTGTACAGCACTTGCCGCCACGGTTGGTACCGGTAATATTGCCGGTGTTGCCGGCGCTATCGCTATCGGCGGACCCGGCGCCGTGTTCTGGATGTGGGTTTCCGCCCTGCTCGGCATGTGTACGAAATTTGCCGAGGTAACACTGGCTGTTTTCTATCACGAGAAAAACGCCAACGGGGAACTCGTCGGCGGACCGATGTATTACATCAAAAACGGTCTCAGCAAAAAATGGCATTTTCTGGCCTATCTTTTCGCTGCTTTCGGTGTACTGACTGTGTTCGGAACCGGAAATGCAACGCAGGTCAACACCATCACAACCGCAGTCAACTCCGCACTAATGAATTACCATGTGATCTCAAAGGATGCAATCCCTACCTCCAACCTGATTCAGGGTATCATCATTGCGGTACTCGTAGCGCTGATCCTGCTCGGCGGTGTCAAACGGATCGCACAGGTAACAGAAAAGCTTGTTCCGTTTATGGCTCTGTTTTATATTGTCCTTGCCATCGGTGTAATTTTGCTGAATCTCAACCGGATTCCGTCTGTTTTCGTATCGATCCTTGAGGGCGCCTTCCGTCCCTCTGCTGTTACAGGCGGTATCGTCGGAAGCATGCTCATGAGTGTGAAAAAAGGTGTGTCCCGCGGTATTTTCTCAAACGAGGCAGGTCTTGGTACCGGTTCGATCGCGCACGCCTGTGCCGACACAAAAAAGCCGGTCAAACAGGGTATGTTCGGTATCTTTGAGGTATTTACTGATACGATCGTGATTTGTACCTTAACTGCACTTGTTATTCTCTGCAGCGGTACTTCCATCACCTACGGACAGGCTGCCGGCGCAGAGCTGACCATCAGCGGTTTTACCCTTACATACGGAAACTGGGTTTCGCTGCTCACCGCGTTCGCGATGTGCTGCTTTGCCTTTTCCACGATTCTCGGATGGGGACTTTACGGTGCACGCTGCATCGAGTTTTTATTCTCCGAAAGAATCACAAAATATTTTATGGCCGCCTATGCGCTGGTTGCCATCCTTGGCGCCACCGCAAATCTCGGTCTGATGTGGAGCATTGCCGAGACCTTCAACGGTCTCATGGCGATCCCAAACCTGATTGCGCTCTTCCTGCTTTCGGGCAAGGTTGTGGAGCTTACAAAGGAATACTTTTCCGGGGAAGGCAAAACCCGGTAAAATTTTTTATCGCGGCGCATTCCCTTCTTCTGCAAGAAAATCATGTAAATTCGCCTTTTCCCTTGACAATCAGGTTGCTACACCTTACACTGTTAAAAGTTTATAGCAAACAGAATGAACTACCTATATGATGTTTACCAAAGAGGGAAAACCGGGAGGAACTTTTGAATGGAAAAATGGAATGAAGTAAAACTGGTGCCGGAGTTTTCGGAACAGGGCGTGGACTGCTACCGCCTCGCAGGCGGCGATTATGAAAACGAATACTATGTCGTTTCCGAAGCAGAGACAAGAAAACTTCTGAACACACCGGAGGTTGTCGGGTATGAGGTTTATCACTGCCTGATCCCGTCCACTTCACAGATGCTTTATTATTTTAAAGAGCAGGGAAAAGTAACCGCAGCCAACATCCTTTCCATCCTGCGCGGTGCTTTGAATTATCCGCTGGAGGAAAGCTGCTACCGCGAACACATTCGTGTACATGACATCAGCTTTCTGTCAAGTGAGCGTGTCTTTAAAGAGGAAGAAATCGCAGGACTGGAAATCAAGTACAGCAAGCTGACGATGGTTCCGGGAAGCACACTTCTGATCGGCGATATCATGCGCAACGGGTGAGACGCTGATCCACTGCCTGCGCTACGTAACCGATTTCTATCGTGAGCATGGTGCTTCCCTTCGCAACATTATCATCTTTACGATCGGCGGCACAACCGGAATCAAGATTCTGGAACGTCTCACCAAAGAAATCCGTGAGTTCTGGCCGGAGTTTGAAGGCTTTATCACAGTATATTACGAAGGAATCTTCAGCACCTATCAGGACAGGGGCGTATCCGGAATCAATCTGCCGGATGTCGATTTCTACTGGAAAGACGGTATCATTGCACCGGAGTTCCGAAGAGAAACTCTTTCCATGCGTGATCCGCTGTTTGAAAAATGCATCATCTACGACGGCGGTGCAAGACGCTATGAAATCCATGAGCATGTCGAGGAGGTTCTCGACTTCTGGAATAAAATGTTGGAGAGGGCCGACCGGATCGACTTTACCAGACTGCTCGAGGAGAAGCTCGGCTGCCCGCTTGACGCATCCTACGAAGAGTGGATTCACATCAATCACTACGAAGAAATCGATGAACGCGTGGCCAAATGCTGTACCGCCAGGAAAAAGGTTACATTGCAAGCCTTGGCGATGCTACCCTGAAAGAAATTGCGGCTGAACGAATCGAAGAATTTACCGCAGCACTTCGCAAATACATGCTGTAACAAAAAACCATTTCTTACGGTTCGCTGAATTTCGGCGAACCGTAATCACAGTTTTCAGGAGATATTATGGAAAAAGAAAAGAAAGTAAAAGATGTTGACTTCGCGGACAGCGCGGTTCCGTCTTCTGCCCGGAAAAATGTAGTAACCATGTTTATGATCATGCTTGGCTTCACCTTCTTCTCGGCAAGCATGTGGGTCGGCCAGCAGCTCGCTGACGGCTCGATTTCTGGGGCTTTTTGGGATCACTGATCTTGGTGGAATCATTCTTGGTATTTATACCGGTCTGCTCGGCTACGTCGGTGCAAAAACCGGTCTGTCACTTGATCTTTTGTCCCAGAGAGCCTTTGGCGAAAAAGGTTCCTATCTGCCGTCAGCCATGACCAGCTTTACGCAGATCGGATGGTTTGGTGTCGGCCTTGCCATGTTTGCAATTCCGGTTTCCAAGGAGCTGCTCGGCGGAAGCACTGCGGCACAGTGGGGACTTGTTATTCTTGCCGGCGTCTGCATGACCGCCTCTGCCTATTTTGGTATTGAATCTCTGACCATCGTCAGCTATATCGCTGTACCAAGTGTTGCCATTCTCGGAACGATCGCCATGGTCATGGCCGTAATGAGAGGCGACGGAACGATCATCGATCAGTTTGCCAAATCCAGCGGATCTCTGACTATCATCGGCGGTGCCGGTCTTGTCATCGGCTCCTTCGTTTCCGGCGGAACCGCAACCCCGAACTTCGCACGTTTTGCAAAGGACGGAAAAGCGGGTGCCATCACCACGGTTGTGGCCTTCTTCATCGGAAACTCCCTGATGTTCTTCTTCGGTGCCGTTTCCTCGATCTTTGTCGGCGGAAACGATATCTTCGAGGTTATGGTCCGCCTGAACCTGTTCTACCTGGCTGTTCTCGTTCTCGGTCTTAATATCTGGACTACAAACGACAACGCTCTGTATACCGCAGGTCTTGGTCTTGCCAACATCTTCCATCAGAGGAAAAAACCGATGGTTCTCCTTTCCGGTATCATCGGAACGGTTGCCTCCGTATGGCTGTACTACAACTTCTGCGGCTGGCTCAACATTCTGAATTGTACCCTGCCGCCGGTCGGCATGATTCTGGTGCTCGCCTACTTCATGAACAAAAAGGACTTTGAAACCGATCAGCCGAAGCTTAAAACCGTAGACTGGTTTGCGGTTGCCGGTGTCATTCTCGGTGCCATTGTTGCGAACCTCTTACACTGGGGCATCGCTTCCATCAACGGCATGGTTGTTGCCGCTGTATGCTACTGTGTCGGACAGGCCGTAAACAAAAGAAAATAGGCAAAATCGTCCTGAATATGTTCCTGTATCTTATCTCCGGAACATGTTCAGGGCTTTTTATTTTTTCGGATTCGCGTTATAATATATGCATAACTCTGCATAGTTATAATTTTCGAAACGAAAGGAAACTGCCCGGATGATCCATTCCACCGTATCTGTCCCAAAGGAGAAAAAACAAAATACCGTCTTGCCGAATCCATGAAGGAGTGCATGAAATCAACCCTGTCGAAGAGATCACCGTGCGCCAGATCTGTGAAATCTGCGGTGTTACCCGCCAGACCTTCTATCGTAATTTTCTCGACAAATACGATCTGATCAACTGGTACTTTGATAAATTACTGACGAAATCCTTCGAACATATGGGCCGCGGAACAACCGTTTTTGACAGTCTGGAAAAGAAATTTACCTATATTCAGAAAGAAAAAGCTTTTTTCGCCGCTGCCTTCCGCTACGACAAGCAGAATTCTCTGCGTGAGCACGATTTTGACCTGATTCTCGCGTTCTACGAAAATCTGATTCACGAAAAAAGCGGCAGTCCGGTTTCACCGGAAATGCATTTTCTTCTCGAAATGTACTGTCAGGGTTCCATCACCATGACCGTAAAATGGGTGCTTACCGGCATGGATCTGACACCTTCCGAGTTTGCAGCTCTTCTCGTCCGGGCAATGCCGGAAGACTTAAAAAAACTGTTCCGGAATCTGCAGCTGCTCTCTTAGAGCGCGTGTCAAAGTGGGGCTTGCAGATTGCGGAAATGGTTTTTCAGACACGCTCTGGTTATTTTTCACAAATTTTGTTCTGTTGTTTTTGTCACAATGGCGATTTTTTTTAAAGTGTTACACTTCGCTTCTTCTGTCACTTTCTTTTTCCCTTCCGGATTTGTTAATATAATAACAAGTTCAGTAAAACCATTTATTCATTTTAGAAGGGAGTTTTTCAATCATGGCAAATCGTATTAATTTAAACGCAACCTCTTATCACGGAGCAGGCGCTATTGCCGAGATCGCAAATGAAGCAAAGGCACACGGCTTCAAAAAAGCATTCGTATGCTCTGACCCGGATCTGATTAAATTCAACGTTACTTCCAAAGTAACCGATATTCTGACCGCAAACGGACTCGACTATGAGCTTTACAGCGATATCAAGCCAAACCCGACCATCGAAAACGTAAAACACGGCGTAGAAGCTTTCAAGGCATCCGGCGCTGACTATCTGATCGCCATCGGCGGCGGCTCTTCTATGGATACCTCCAAAGCCATCGGTATCATCATCGCAAACCCAGAGTTTGAGGACGTCAGAACTGACGTGCGCCACGCACCCGACCAAAAACCATGTGTACCGATCATCGCTGTTCCGACCACAGCCGGTACTGCTGCAGAGGTTACCATCAACTACGTTATCACAGACGTTGAAAGAAAACGTAAATTCGTATGCGTTGACCCGCACGATATGCCAATCATCGCAGTTGTTGACCCGGATATGATGTCCTCCATGCCAAAAGGACTGACCGCTTCTACCGGTATGGACGCTCTGACCCACGCAATCGAGGGTTACACCACAAAAGCTGCATGGGAAATGACTGACATGTTCCATCTCAAAGCCATCGAACTCATCTCCAAATCTCTGCGCGGTGCTGTCGCAAACACCAAAGAGGGACGCAAAGGAATGGCTCTTGGCCAGTACATCGCAGGTATGGGCTTCTCCAACGTAGGTCTTGGAATCGCTCACTCCATGGCACACACCCTTGGTGCTGTTTATGATACCCCACACGGTGTTGCATGTGCCATGATGCTTCCGATCGTTATGGAATACAACCAGGAGTGCACCGGTGAGAAATACCGCGAAATCGCACGTGCCATGGGCGTTACAGGTGTAGACGAAATGTCTCAGGAAGAGTATAGAAAAGCAGCGATTGATGCTGTTAAGAAGCTGTCCGCAGACGTTGGAATCCCATCTGTTCTCGAGGCAGTCAAAGAAGATGATCTGCAGTTCCTTGCAGATTCCGCACACGCAGATGCCTGCGCACCGGGCAACCCGAAGGATGCAAGCGTAGAAGATCTGAAGGATCTGTTCCGCAAAATCATGGCGTAACGAACACAATTCGTTTCCCACATGCGAAGCGGATATTCGCAATCCGCTTCGCTACTTGCTCATAACTGAATAACTGCTCCGCAGTTTATCAGAAGGAGCTTGCACTCCTCCTGATACAAGCAAGTCCCCACCCACTGCTTATTGCTTTTCGCAATGGAAGCAGGGGACTTACTTGATTCGGTTAAATCACCCCGGAAAACAGAAATTTTTATCCTGTTCGGGTGATTTCTCTTTTTATTCTACTGTATTTCCGTCTGCATCCACAGTCACAGTATTGACCGTTGCATTATCGAGAACCATATTGATCATGCGCTCCATCATGATATTGCGCACTACCGTATCTTCCCCGTAATAGTCATTGGCTGCTTTCAGGAAATCTTCCTGCGACATATTGGCATTGGCTGCCTCGTCGTTTAAGATCTGCTGGTAATCCTGGTCATCTGTAGTCCAGCCTTCTGCCTCTTTTACGGCATCCAGAAGAAGGGCACTTTTTGCCATCGTTCCTGCATACGTTGCTTTCTCCTGATTGTAGGTTGCTCTGTCCGCATACTGCTCCAGATAGTCGTCCAGGGAAATGCCGTAATTCTGAAGATAAGTGGTATACCGTTTATCGTAATCCTCTTCGCCAAGGGTGATATAGGATTTCGGAATTTTGTGAAACGTACAGCCGTCTGCCATCTGCTGCATCGCGTCATTCTGCAGATTATTTTCCGCTGTCGTCTCATTTGCAGCCTCCAGCTCTGCGCGTTTTCCGGCACGGTATTCCTCCACAGTACTGTAATCTGTATTTTTTGCTACCCATGCATCATCGAGCTCCCATCCGTCAATGTTTTCTGCCGGGCGGGTAAACGCATTTACCGTAACGGTAAACACAACGTCTTTTCCTGCCAGATCGGTACTCTGATAGCTGTCCGGGAATTTCAGGTTCAGATCCTTTGTCTCCCCCGTTTTCATTCCAACGACACCATCTTCAAATCCATCGATGAAGGTTCCGGAACCAATCACCAGATTGTAGGAATCACTGCTTCCGCCGTCAAACTCCTTGCCGTCAACTTTTCCAACATAGGCAATATCGGCGGTGTCGCCTTTTTGTACGGTGGCATCCGGATCGTCCATGGTGACAGCTGTCTCTGCCATAATGGCCGTCTGTACGTCATCATCCGTTACCTGCTCTACTTTCTTTTCCAGTGTCAGCTTTTTGTAATCTCCAAGCGTTACACACTCTGCCGGATCAACTTCCTCATCGACAACCGGAATCCCGTCTACATCACTCGGGGAAGCGTATTCCTCAGAAGCTGTGCTGTCGGACGATGTGCTGCCTGCGCTCGACGCATCGGATGCTGAGGAAGCGCTTGTGCTGCTTGCGCTTGATACGGAACTGCTGCTTGTTGTATTGTTTTTTCCACATCCGCTCACACTGGCTGCTCCCAGTGTCATGAGCAGAAGCATGACTGCTGCTTTTCTTTTCATTCTTGAATTTTCCTCCATACTACGCCGTTCCCGGCGCGTTGTAAATCTCATTTTACCATACTTGTCTGGTAAAAAAAAGGCTGGGGCTCCGATTTTAGAAATTCTTATGATTTTCGACCGTAAAATCGCCTGGATTGCGCTAAAATGTGTTTGCGTTTTGCCGAAATCAATGTTAGAATGTTCATAGACTGGCATTGTATGTTCCGATGCCCACATTATTTTTTGCAGAGGAGGAATAGAGGGATGAAACCCTGGATTATCGTATTAATCGTATTAGCTGTCATCGCTGTCATCCTTGGTCTGCTGTATTACTTCGGTAAAAAAGCACAGACAAAACAGGCCGCACAGCAGGAACAAATGGAGGCCATGAAACAGACTGTCTCCATGTTGATCATAGATAAGAAAAAGCTTCGCATGAAAGATTCCGGACTTCCACAGATGGTCATCGACCAGACACCGAAAATGATGCGTCGTGCAAAACTGCCGATCGTCAAAGCAAAAGTCGGTCCGAGAATCATGACCCTGATCTGCGACGCTGCTATCTTCGATCAGATCCCGGTAAAAAAAGAAGTCAAGGCTACCGTAAGCGGTATCTATATCACCGGAGTTCGCGGCATCCGCGGTTCTTTAGAGCAGCCGGCAAAGAAAAACGGCTTCTGGCAGAAAATGCTCCGCAAGGCACGCGGCGAGGAAAAATAAAATTTCATCTGAAGCAAAAAGAAACACGCTTTGCGTGTTTCTTTTTGCTTTCGCGGCAGTCGCCAAGGTCTCGTGCAAGCCCGGACTTTGGCTCGTTGCTCGCGAAAATACCCGAGTTGAATGATTTTCATTCTTCCCGGGTATTTTTTTATAAATTCAGTTTTCCGCCTTCCCGCGGTCTTACCTCGATATCGATTACGCAGTCCCCCACGTAGCTGTCGTTGATGTCGAGCGCGTATTCTGCCTTCAGTAAAATCTGATCCGGCGTCTCTTTCATTCTGACCTTCGTCGCCGCAACTCCCATGTTGATCATGCCATATGGCGTGTGATAAAACGAAATGTTCTTTTTATCCTCCTCAAAAATCATATGGACATCAATGAGGCCGCGCTTGCGCACCTCGAGGGCGTTTTCCGTAAATTTGATCATGTTGTGCGTCATCATGTCAAAGCCTTCGGTTGCCTCGTCGTAGATCAGAAAGTGATGGCCATTTTTCTTGTAGTACGAACCCGTCGTCATAACCTCCACCGGTTCTTGTTCGCCGGATTCCTCATCCATCAGATACTGCAGTCCGCGGATGCTGATGAGTACGTCTTTTTCCATCCTTTTCTGGTGTTCCTCTCTCTTTTCTGTATGTCGTTTTTAATAGTTTTCAATCTGTACCTGTTTCGTATCGCTGATCTGCTCCGGCAGAACGGAATGTGCGAAGGCATTGAACCGCTCCACGCCGTCGCTTGCGAAGAACTGGTATTTCTGACGGCCCAGCTCATCGTTTCCCGGATTCTCCAGATCCAGCTCCCGCAGCAGTCTGCACAGTGCCTGTGAGGTTTCGTATGCCGGGTTGACGAGTGTTACTTTTTCTCCGACTACTTTCCGCAGCAGAGAACGCAGCAGCGGATAGTGGGTGCATCCCATAATCAGCGTGTCGATGTCTTTATCCAGAATCTCTGCCAGATAGCGGCGCGCCACTTCCTCGGTGATCGGATCTTTTGTCCAGCCCTCTTCCACGAGCGGCACGAACAGCGGACACGGTTTTCCGTAAACGGTGATCGCCGGATCTGCCTCGGTAATAAGCTGCTGGTAGAGGCCGCTCTGAATAGTGCTCTCGGTTGCGATGACGCCGACACGCTTGTTCTGCGTCGTCTCGACGGCCATCTGTGCGCCCGGTTTTACCACGCCGATGATCGGGAGATCAATCTCTTTTTCGATCGTATCGAGTGCCAGCGCACTTGCGGTGTTGCAGGCGATGACGATTGCCTTGACCTGCTGGGTTTCCAGAAAGTGTACGATCTGGCGGGAATAACGGATGACGGTATTTTTCGATTTGGAACCGTACGGCACACGCGCGGTATCTCCAAAATATACGATTCGTTCGTCGGGCAGGTTTCGCATAATCTCACGCACTACGGTCAGTCCGCCGACACCGGAATCAAAGACGCCGATCGGCGCCTGTCTGTCTGCTTTCATACTTTCCTCCATTTTTCATCCGGCATTACTTTTCTGTCATGCCGAATGGGGTTCATTTCTATATTTAATATATCTGAATTTTTACATTTCTTTTTTCATTTCACGACCCTGGTTAAAATAGGTCGCTGATACATTATTTTAACCCGAATGGAGGAATATTGCAATCATTTCTCTTGAAAGTCTTTCGAAAAATCCGCTTAACGCCAGAAAAACCGGAACGAAATCCAGTCACTTTTCAGGATTTCGCGGTAGGCGGCGTCACTCAACAGATTCTGCAGCGGAATCCGGCTTTTTTCGACTTTTTCTGCACTTTCGCCGTCCTCGTTTACGGGGCGCAGGGCATCCGAAAAGCAGATGGACGGGTACAGCATGCACCACCAGTTGTGCCCTTTGGCTCTGCCGATGTTGATCTGAAGAGCGTCGTACGTTCCGGCGGGGAGAATATAATTGCCCGTTTCTTTTTCCTCAAAACTGGCTTTTCCGTACGTTACGGTGATATCGTCAGTACTGCCTCCTGCGCGCAGCGTCTGAAGGGCGGCGGCACGGATGGAAGGCTCGTTTTCACGCAGGATTTCTTCGGTTTCTGCTTTTGTTTCAGCTCCGTGCAGGATCGTCTGCAGTTCTTCGGCAACGGCATCGCGTACCTGAAGCTTGATCTGCTGGTCGGAGGCGCAGTCGCTGTTGGCTCTTACGTGAAAGCGCACGATCTTTGCAGCGACTTCCTGCTGCAGACGGGACTCGCGGAGAAGATTGGCGGTTCCGGAAAGGATCAGCGCCGCAATGCAGACGGGGAGCCAGCGGCGGCAGAAAATTTGAAATGCCGCTGGAATTGACTTCTATGCTGGTTCCCAAATGTATTTCGGGGCCGCGCCTGCCTGTCCCTGGATTTCTTCTGTGTCTGATTTTGATTCCGTTTCCGGCTCTGTACTTTTTTCTCATTCATATGCTGCCTCCTGTTTTTTCCAGTTTTGCCGGATTTCAAAACTTTTATACACAGACACTCACTACCCGCTCCGATATTCCATACACTTTAAACCTTTTACGGCGCTTTCGGAATCCACAGAATGCTCCTTTCGTTTTCCCACGCATAGCACAAGTCCGCCAGTGTCACCGCCTCTTTTCTTTTCACCCGGTTGTCATAAATTCCGCACAGGTACTCACCGGCGGACTCCACCTGTTTTCCGTTCTGCTCCATGATATCTTCTGGTTTTTCTGCGTGAAACAGATAGGCACTGTGCCCAAGCGCACGGTCCTGTTCCAGGTACTTCAACAGTTCTTCCATCCGTCCCCGGTCACTGAGCAGTGCATCGGAAAATACAATCGCCTGGACGTGTCCGGTGTCGAGATCATATTCCTCTGTGCTGTCATATTGCTGCGCAATCTCCTCAAACGTCTCCGCTTCAAAGAACAGCGATGCGGGGTCCTCGTCGGTTCCCTCCTCCTGCTCATCCTTTCCCTGGCCGGTCACCACCGCAAGATTCGCAGGCGCATACCAGACGCGCCATTTACCGCCAGCCGTCTCCTTTTCTCCGCCGCTCTCACTGACCGCCGTCCCGGTTTCTTCCCCAGTTTCACTGTTTTCCGGCGCAGTCGCCTCTTCCGACACATAATCAAAGGCAACCGCCAGTGGATACAGCCGCTTTTCCGGCTCTACTGCCCCGCAGGATGACAGGAAAATCATACTGCCCAGCGCCAGACACACAAGCCGCAGTTTTTTCATATGCTTCTGGCAGAAGCCGAGCAGCACCGTGATGGCAAGGAAAAACGGAAAGTAACCGTATCGGACCGACCAGCCGCTTTCCGCGCATGACAGCAGCCATATAAAAACACTGTACCGATCCGTACATAGAGATTCTGCGGTTTCCACAGTCCCGTCTTCTCTCCGATCAGCGATACGTAAAACAGCAGACTTCCCAGTGTGAACAGCAGTCCCATCAAAAGAAATGCCATCCACAGAATATCAAACCGCTCCAGAAATCCACCCGGCAGGCTCGTTCCTGCCATTAACAGTAAGAGCGGGTCCTGCGCCGCAGCCGTGCCGCGCCGGCCGAAAACGCCGAGCAGCGCCATGCTTCCTGCAATTACAAGAAGCCCCGTTTTCCAGATACTCTGCGTCACCGGAAGAATGACACTCCTGTGCTCTTTCTGCACATGCCCCAGTAAAAACGGCAGCAGCGCAATCGGTGTTCCATTTTCCAGTGTTCTCCACACATTCCACCCAAAAAGTATTCCGTTATCCACAATTTCAACAGACTTTGCTGTCTTCCAGGCATCCTCAAACGAGGAAAAATGCATCTGCGGAACCGTCAGCAGAAGCAGAATCAAAATCCCGCCCACAATCCACGGATAGAGTGCTTCCGCCAGCCGTCCTCTTTTCTGTACTTCACTGCCGACACCAAACCCGGCCGCCGCGAGCAGAAACAGTCCGCAGAGCTCCTGCGGTACACCCGCTGTCAGATACGCGGCGGCAAGCTCCGCCATTCTGCGAAGCAGTGTTCCGCCGAGAAAAAGCAGATAACACAGATGCATCACTGCCAGAAGGAGTTTCCCAGCCTTTCCCATCACGCTTTCCAGGCGGCAGTAAAGCCCGCCAAGGCGCACGAGATAAATGCACCACACCGCCAGCAGCCCATATCCAACGAAAATCCCTGCCATACCGGGCAGGCCGTCCGATGCGCCGTACGCCGCGAGCTGCCAGAACGCCGGGCAGAGCAGAACGAGCACGATCTGGCGTTCCATCTGGCGCTGTGAAATTCTGTCATTTTCCGAAAACATGCGTCACTCTCCCCTTTCCTGTTTTTCTTCCGGCTCCGCAGCTTTTCTGTTTTTCCGCAGCCGCACTCTCTGATTGCGCTTTGTAAAGACCGGCCGCTCCCGCATCTGATGCAGCGGCGGCCGCCATACGGAATCCTTCGGCGCATGGTAGCCCGCAAGTCCTTTCCCGACGAACGGCATCAGATAGGGAATGCCAAAACTCGTAAGCCCGGCGAGATGACCCGCGAGAAGAAACGTGCCGAGCGCCATGCCGAAAATGCCGAGCCATCCGCCGAGCAAAATGAAGCCGAATTTCAGCAGCCGGAACGGCGCACCGAACTCTTCGTTCGGAATCGCCAGCGAACAGAGCGCCGAAACCGCAACCACAACGACGGTCATCGGGCTTACCAGATTGGCGGAAACCGCTGCATCTCCGATGATCAGCCCGCCCACAATTCCGATCGTCCCGCCAAGCGGCCCCGGCATGCGCACACCGGCCTCGCGGATCAGTTCAAAAGCAAATTCCATCAGAAGAATTTCCAGAATGCCGGGGAACGGAACGCCTTTCCGCGCTTCGGCGAACGCCAGCAGGAGTTTGGTCGGAAGCACCTGCGTGTGAAAGCCCGTGACAGCCAGGTATCCGCCCGAAATCCACAGGGCGAGAAAGACCGCCGCATACCGCAGCAGCCGCTCAAATGAGACGATCAGAAAATGATGATACCGGTCCTCACTGACCTTTAAAAAGCTGTCAAATGATGCCGGGAAGAGAATCCCGACCGGGGAATTATCACATAAAAGCAGGATTCTTCCGTCCAGAATCTCCATCGCCGCGCGGTCCGGCCGTTCGGTCGTCTCGAAGCGCGGGAACGGCGATTTCCACTGCGGTTCGCAGAGCTGCTCGACCATGCCGCTGTCAAAAACGCCGTCCACCTCCCAGCCGGCAATCTGCTGTTTTACCTCTTCCAGAAATTTCGGATAAATCAGCTCTTTCTCATACACCAGAGCCAGAACCGTATCAGAACGCGCACCAAAATGTATCTCCTCCACTTTCAGATCGGTGGTCCGCAGACGCTTGCGGACGAGTGCCGTGTTGGTTTTGACAGAGTCGGAAAAACCTTCGTTAGAGCCGCGCAGCACTTTTTCGGACTCCGCTTTTTGCACTCCTAAATTTGGATAACCCTTCGATCCGATCTTGACTGCACGGTCATAATGATCCACAAAAAGAATTGCATTTCCCGCAAGCATGGAAGCGAACGCAGCTTCCATAGTGTCAAATTCCAGTGCGTCCGAAATTCCGAGCTGATTTTCCGAGAGAACCCCCGGGATATCTGCCTCGGGAACCTCCATCAGACGGTTCAACAGCTTCCCGATCACGGAATCCTTCAACATAACGCAGCTCACCGCCACTTCTACGTAGATCAGCAGCGCACCGGTTCCGCCCGTTTTGCCGAGTTTCATCGGGCGGATCTGAATATCATCGCAATTTTCACACCATGTACGGATCACGCTTTCATTTTCCGCCAGTGTGAGTGAAATCTGCGTCTTCTCTTTTTCCATGCCTGCGTCCCTCCTTCTCCTCCTTTTGAAAGCTTCCGAAAAACCATCTGGAGAAATATACTCTGCAAAATTCCATAAAAAAACATTCTGTCACGATTTTTTTACTCTGTAACAGAATGTTCCTTTTTCGAAATTTTATACGCTTTTATTTTTCTTCTACACCCGTCATGCTCTGGTGATGTACGGTCTGCATAATACTCTCCTGCTGTCGCTCGATATGCTCGCGGATCATCTTCTGTGCGCCTGCAAGATCCCGATTTTTCATACGTTCATAGAGGGCATCGTGCTCCTCGACCAGGGAACGTCGGGATTTTACATCCTTTAAATATTCAATCCGGTAACGGTACATTTGCTCCCGCAGATTGTTCAGCAGCTGAATCAGGCGCTCGTTGTTCGTCGCCTGATAAATCACATCATGGAATGCCACATCTGCCTGTGCAAGCTTCTGCAGATCATCCGTCTCTGTTGTCTCCAGCATTTGTTCAAAGCTGCGCGATGCCTGATAAAGCTTCTGCAGTTCGCTCTCTGTAATCCGCTGACACGCCAGTTTTACCGCCAGCTCCTCGAGTCCGAGCCGCACCTCCAGCACATCGTTCAGATCTTTTTCCGTGATCTGCGCCACCTGTGCACCCTTTCGCGGCACCATGATTACAAGGCCATCCAATTCCAGCATGCGAATCGCTTCACGGATCGGCGTACGTGAAACGCCAAGCTGATTTGCCAGCCGGATTTCCATAAGCCGCTCTCCCGGCTTTAACTCCCCGCGCAGAATCGCCTGGCGCAGCGTGCGGAACACGACATCACGGAGCGGAAGGTACTGATAATCCTCCATCTGCAGGTCTAACTCATTTTTTACCATACTTTGTACCTCCCGGTTTTGATACTGTAGTCAGGAATGTCTGTTTCGACAGTCCGCTTATTTTTAACTGAGCGCGGGCAAATTCTGCCTTGTCCGGATCGTCGAAAATGCCGAATACGGTCGGGCCGCTGCCGCTCATCATCGCATTGACCGCACCGTTTTTCATCATCTGTGCCTTGATCTCATCGATCACCGGATACGCCGGACACGTCACGGATTCCAGCACATTTCCCATGCGGTCCGTGATGCCGTACAGGTCATGATTTCGGATCGCCTCTACCATGCCGTCGATATCCGGATGCTCCGTCACCTCGTCAAGATGCAGGTTTCCATAGACAAATTTCGTCGAAACATTGATACCCGGTTTTCCGATCAGCACGTAGCACATCGGTACGCCGGGAAGGGATGTCAGCTTTTCGCCGATTCCTTCTGCCAGCGCCGTACCGCGCATCACACAGTACGGAACATCCGCTCCGATCTGCACACCCCGCTCCATCAGCTGCGTTTTGTCAGACCAAGCTGAAACATGCGGTTAATTCCTACCAGTGCTGCTGCCGCATCCGAGCTTCCGCCCGCCATGCCGGCCGCTACCGGGATAAATTTTGTCAGGTTCATATCGACACCCTGACGGATATCGAATTCATCCATCAGAATCTTTGCCGCTTTGTATACGAGATTTCCGTCATTACACGGAAGGAACGGCAGATTGGTTGTAAGCCTTATTCCGGGTTCTTTGCTCTCCTTTATTTCCAGCTGATCGTACATCTGGATCGTCTGCATTACCATGCGGATTCATGGTAACCATCCTCTCTTTTTCCGGTCACATCAAGACCAAGATTTATTTTTGCAAGCGCACGCAGTTTCATCGTAGGCACCACCTTCGGTAATGTTTTTTGTATACATAGATATTAATGGATTTTTCTTCTATTTTCAAGCGTTATCTTCTGTTTTTGTACATAATTTTATACAATTCAGTTCAACAGACTTAGAAACGCAGGCGTAAGCAGTGGCTGCGTGAAACGAACAAGAACAAAATAAGAGTTTACGAACCTGTCGAAACTTGCTATAATTTTCATCAGATATCAGGGCAAAAGATCAAAAAGCCGGTGCAAGCTCGCTTGCAAGAGGATTTTTGATCTCTTGACCCCAACATTTTTGCCAGATGCCAGAGCATGTCTGAAAAAAACTTTTCGTAAGCTGCGAATCTCAGATTACGGAAAATTTCTCAAACACGCTCTAGAGCGTGTCTGAAAAAGGCTTTTCGCAAGCTGCGAGTCCCAGTTTGTGGGAGATTTTGTCCGAATGAGGCGGCGTAGCGGGCTACGGCAACCGAATGAGGCAAAATATACCATAAAGTGGGGCTTGCAGATTGCGGAAATGATTTTTCAGACATGCTCTAGCTTCTGCGAAGGAAAAGGAAGTAGCTTTTTATGAGTTCACAAAGATCTTATTCATTTTCCCGCCAGGTTCTGGTCAACGGAATCCGCGATGGCATTCCGATCGGGCTTGGCTATTTTGCGGTCTCGTTTTCGCTCGGCATTGCAGCGCGTAAGGCAGGTCTTAGTCCTTTTCAGGGCTTTCTCGCCAGTCTTTTCAACAATGCTTCCGCCGGAGAATACGCTGCCTTTACACTGATTGCCGCCAACGCAGGCTATCTGCAGGTCGCTATCATTACGCTCATCGCCAATGCGCGGTATCTTCTGATGAGCTGTGCGCTTGCCCAGCGTTTTTCACCGGACACGCCGTTTTTCCACCGTTTTCTCATTGGTTACGATGTAACGGATGAACTGTTTGGCATCACAATCGCGCGCCCGGCTGGCTGAATCCATATTATACATACGGTGCCATTCTCGTCGCTGCTCCCGCGTGGTCGATCGGCACGGCTCTTGGCATTATTGCCGGAAATCTGCTGCCGCTGCGCGCTGTCAGTGCCTTAAGTGTGGCGCTGTATGGCATGTTCCTTGCGATCATCATTCCCCCGGCGAGAAAGAGCCGTGTGGTAGCGGGTCTTGTTGCCGTCAGCTTTTTCTTAAGCTTTATCTGCAGCTATCTCCCGGGCATCTCCACTCTCTCCGACGGAACCAGAACGATTCTGCTCACCGTTCTGATTTCCTGCGCCGGAGCTATCATGTTCCCGGTAAAGACAGAGGAGGAAAATGCTGATGTACAATAATTATATCTATATCGCCGTCATGGCTCTGGTTTCCTACACAATCCGGATTCTGCCGCTGACGCTGATTCGGAAGCCGATTAAAAATCAGTTTATTCAGTCGTTTCTGTACTACGTTCCATACGTGACGCTGTCAGTCATGACCTTCCCGGCGATTGTCCATGCAACACAGAGCCCTGTTTCCGGCGCACTCGCGCTTGTCGTCGGCATCGCAGCCGCATGGTTCGGTGCAAGCCTGTTTCAGGTTTCGGTGGCATGCTGTGCCGTGGTGTTTGTGATTGAATTATTTTTGTAATAGAAATGAGCCGCCCTGTGGGAACAATCCTTTTCCCCGGGGCGGCCCGTTTTGTATGTATTACTTTTCTGTTTCTGTTTTTCTGAAATGATAAACGCTGACCGAAGCCGCCGGCAGTGCAATCTGGAAGGAGTCTTTTTCCCGTGCAGGTGCTTTTCCTTCTTTGCAGCGGACTCGGTTCGGATGTTTCGCATCGTTGTAGTTCTGCGGATCTTTGGAGTACAGTGTTTTGGCCTCAACAAATTCCGGATACTGTTTGAATTTCAATTCGATTTTCTTTGATTCGCTGTAGCTTGTATTTACGAGGTTGACGTAGATATCATCATTTTTGATCGAAGCAAAGATGCAGACCTCAGGATCTTTGTTCTTTTCCTCAAAGCCAAGCGTATACGCACCCTGATGCACCTGATACATATCGAACACATCGTAGTTTGGTGTCAGAATACAATGCTCACCATCCGTCAGGAACAGGGAATTCAGGACATTGACAGACTGTGCTACACATGCCATGCGCACATCCCCGGTATTGCGGTGGAAGATGTCGAGCGTCAGTGCAGTTGTAACGGCATCGCGCATCGTACACTGCTGATACAGCGCCGGGCGCGCATTAAATGCACTGCTGTGCCAGTTGCCCCACTCACCGACAATCAGTCACATTTTCTCGGTGCCGCCTGGAACGGACCTCCGGTTTCGGAAGTGCCTCAAGACCAGCGTCTATCAGGCGGCGCTGCTCGTGAATGACATTTTCCAGCTCTTTGCATCCATTGATCACATCATACCACTGTTTTTCATCAAACTTTTTCTCTGTCTGAAGCTGTTTCAGATTCCAGTTGTAAAAATGGAGATCATAGCCGTAAAGCGATGGCATACGGTATTTTCCCATCTCCTTAAAAAAGTCTTTCGTCCACGCAGCACGTTCTTTCGGCTTATTTCCATCCGGGCCGCTGGCGATGCATTTCATGGAAAATGCCTGATCGCCGCCTCCAAACGACGGACAGGAGGAACTGAATTTCCGGTATTCGTTCGCATACATCTGCGGCGTCATTTTTCCACCGCCGTCCCATACTTCATTTCCGATACCCCAGTATTCAATCTCGAACGGTTTTTCATGGCCGTTTGTTTTTCGTTCCTGCGAAAGTGCCGTCGGCTCTTTGCGGTTACAGTACTCCATCCACTCTCGCATCTCGGATGGAGAGCCGGTCATCATATTGATATTAAACCATGGCTTCGCGCCGATCATCTCGCAAAATTCCATCATCTCGTGTGTACCGAACTGATTGGGATCCGTCTCGAAAGTACCGAAGTTTTCATTGTATGTAACCGGCCGCTGCTCCCGCGGGCCAATACCATTCCGCCAGTGATACACATCCGCAAAGCATCCGCCCGGCCAGCGGATCACCGGCGGGTGCAGCTTCTGAAATGCATCCACAAGGTCTTTTCGGATTCCATGATAATTCGGAATTTCCGAATCCTCTCCAACCCAGATTCCATCATAAATACAGGAGCCAAGAAACTCGATAAAGTGTCCCTGCAGTTCCGGGTAAATATATTTTTCTCCAGCTAATTTTCGAAACGTAATCTTCTGCATAAAAATCCTCCAAATGAAAGCGTGATGTGTATTTTTGCTACTTTTCAGTATAGGACACTTTGAAAGGAAATACAATTTAATCTGAGAAAAGTCTTATGGATTCCTGTTTTTCACGGTATTTCTCTACATATTGCAATTCTCTGCTTGACATCTAATATTATCAGTGATATATCAATAGTATAATCAGAGCAGATACAAGATTTACCACTTACGAACAATAGAAAAAACTACACAGGAGAATTTTCATGGATCAGAAATTATATGACAGTTATGTAAAGATTTTAAAGAACGAGCTTGTTCCGGCGCTTGGCTGTACAGAGCCGATTGCCATCGCCTATGCGGCAGCCAAAGCACGCGAAGTGCTCGGAGAGATGCCAGAATCGATTGAGCTTTGCTGCAGTGGAAACATCATCAAAAACGTAAAGGGTGTTAAAGTTCCAAATTCCAACGGTCTGAAGGGCATTGATGTTGCGGCAACGCTTGGCGTCGTCGGAGGCTGTGCCGAACGCGAGCTTGAAGTACTTGAAGATGTGACCGAGGCAGATATTGAAAAGACAAAAGAACTGGTACAGCAGGGATTCTGTACCTGTACTTTAAAAGAAGGCGTAGAGAATCTTTACATTGTTGCAAAAGTCATTGCCGGAGAGCACAGCGCGGAGGTAACGATTGCAAACCGTCATACCCTGATTTCACGCATCGTAAAAGATGGTGAGATACTTTATCAAATTGCGGCTCATGAAGATTCCCCTGAATACGTTGATAAAAGTGTGCTGAACGTCAAGGATATTCTCGAATTCGCCGATACTGTGAAGATCGAAGATGTCAAAGAAATCCTCGACCGCCAGATCACCATGAACTCTGCGATTTCTGACGAAGGTCTCCGCCACGCTTACGGTGCACAGGTCGGCCGCACTCTGCTGAATGAGTACGGCGATGACGTAAAAATCCGCGCCCGCGCCCATGCAGCAGCCGGATCCGATGCCCGTATGAGCGGCTGCTCTCTTCCGGTCGTCATCAATTCCGGCAGCGGAAACCAGGGCATGACCGTTTCCCTTCCTGTCATCGAGTTTGCAAAAGAATGGAACGTTTCCCAGGAAAAACTGTACCGCGCACTCGTTGTCAGCAACCTGATCGCGGTTCATCAGAAAAAATATATTGGAAGTCTTTCCGCTTACTGTGGCGCCGTCAGCGCAGGCTGTGGAGCCGGCGCCGCCATTACCTATCTTTCCGGCGGATCCTATGAGGATGTTAGCCTGACGATCGTCAATACCATTGGAACGTCGGCGGTATTGTCTGCGACGGAGCAAAATCCTCCTGTGCGGCGAAAATTGCATCCGCTGTTGACGCTGCTATTCTCGCCCACTACATGGGCCAGCATCACAGAAGTTTTCAGCCGGGCGAAGGTATTGTTCGGGAAGATGTGGAAGATACGATTAAAAGTATGGGATATATCGGAAGAGTCGGCATGAAAGATACCGATACGGAAATTCTGAATATTATGATTGACCGGGTGGATGTGAACGAGGTCTGCTAATAAAAGAATAACTGATTTTGCTCAATTGATACATGCCTTGTTTTATGGTAACATATACATAAGTTTTGATACTATGTCTAAAAAGCCAGCATGCATAGTCTCTGGCGCGTGTTTGACAAGAAAGGAATGACCGAAATGAGCAAATTAAGTATTCCCGTTGGCATCTCAAATTTCGAAAAAATCCGTAATGGTGGATTTTACTACATTGACAAAACAGGTCTGATTGCAGAACTTGTGAGATCATCAGCAGAAGTGACATTAATTACACGACCCCGACGTTTCGGAAAAACGCTTGGCATGAGCATGCTGGAGAGTTTGACATCCGCAAAGACTCAAAAAAACTATTCGATGGCCTCGAAATTTCACACCAAAAGAATTTATGTGAGAAATGGATGAATCAATGGCCTGTTGTGTTTTATCGCTCAAAAATGTTGACGGTATTCATTTTTCAGATGCTTACCAACAGCTGGTCTATGAAATTTCCCTTCTT